>ERZ827496.3852-NODE-3852-length-12392-cov-6.746454_pt1 | contig 12392 bp, 10 predicted proteins | sample MGYA00519769_ERZ827496 | MGnify/ENA primary metagenome ERZ827496 (study PRJEB31778, sample SAMEA3449327) | human gut metagenome | biome: human gut; feature: human-associated habitat; material: faeces | place: United Kingdom | collected 2010/2012 ...
ATATGGTCACCGATACCGACAAGATGGAGGCTGTTCTGGACAACGCCGCCATCCTCATCACCGATAAGAAGATCAGCGTCATTCAGGACCTCGTTCCTCTGCTGGAGCAGGTCATGCAGAACGGCATGAAGCTGCTCATCGTGGCCGAGGACATTGAGGGCGAGGCTCTGTCCACCCTCATCGTCAACCGCCTGCGCGGCACCCTGAACGTCGTGGCTGTCAAGGCTCCCGGCTTCGGTGACCGCCGCAAGGAGATGCTGCAGGATATTGCTACCCTGACCGGCGGCACGGTTGTCTCTGCAGACCTCGGCTACGAGCTGAAGGACGCTACCGTTGACATGCTGGGTCATGCCCGTCAGGTCAAGGTCACCAAGGAGAACACCACCATCGTGGGCGGCGCTGGCGACAAGGACGCTATCGCATCCCGCATCGGTCAGATCCGCAACCAGATCGAGGCCGCTACCAGCGACTTCGACCGCGAGAAGCTGCAGGAGCGTCTGGCAAAGCTGGCTGGCGGCGTGGCTGTCATCAAGGTTGGTGCTGCTACTGAGGTCGAGATGAAGGACAAGAAGCTCCGCATCGAGGATGCTCTGAACGCAACCAAGGCTGCTGTTCAGGAAGGCGTCGTTGCTGGCGGCGGCACTGCTCCCATCAACGCCATCCCTGCTGTCCGTGAGCTGTGCGATACGCTGGAAGGCGACGAGCGCACCGGCGCTAAGATCGTCCTGAAGGCTCTGGAAGCTCCTCTGCGCCAGATCGCCAAGAACGCCGGCCTCGAGGGCAGCGTCATCATCGACAAGATCATCTCTGCCAACAAACCCAACTACGGCTTCGACGCTCAGAATGAAGTCTACGTCGAGGATATGATCGCCGCCGGCATCGTTGACCCGACCAAGGTCACCCGCTCCGCTCTGGAGAACGCAGCATCCGTCGCTGAGATGGTTCTGACCACCGAGAGCCTCGTGGCCGATCTGCCCGAACCTCCGGCTGCTCCTGCTGCCGCTGGCGGTGACATGGGCGGTATGGGCGGCATGTACTAAGCCGCAGCCTTTCCCAAAACGCGCATACTGTTTCAGTATCTGAGGCAGAGCTTCTTCGGAGGCTCTGCCTCTTTTGTGTACCGTCCCTCTTTTCTGCCCATACTACCGGGCAGGGAAGGGGGGCTTTTTATGTCGGGTCGGAGAGTGCTTGCGCTGTACGGGGCGCTGCTGCTGGGGTTTGCGGCGGTGGTCTGCAGGTTATACTGGCTCTGCTCGAACACGGAGTACGCCGTGCGGGCGGCGGCGCAGAGCGAAGCGGTCCTCCGCCTGCCTGCGGCGCGGGGAAACTTTTACGACTGCGGCGGCCTGCCGCTGACGGGGCTTTCCCAGAGCTGGCTGGCCCTCTGCTTCCCGGGTGAGGGCAGCTACGCGCGGCTCTACCCCTATGCGGACGCCGACGGGCAGGCCAGGCTTTACCGGGAACGGAATACTTCCCGACCCTTTCTGCTGGACGTGGTGCAGGATGTAAGTGGACTGGGCGTGCGGTGCTATGCCGTTCCCCGGCGGTACGCCGCTGCCCCGCTGGCAGAACAGCTCATCGGCTACCTGGACAGCGAGGGCCACGGCGCAGCGGGCCTTGAGGCTGCGCTGGACGATGTTCTTTACACCGGCGAGCGGGATACACTGCACTGTGCGGTCACAGCGCAGGGACGGCTGCAGCGGGGCAGTGAGCCGATTTTAGAAAAAGCAGACTCTGCCCCGCAGGGTGTGAGGCTGACCCTCTCCCGCAGCATCCAGAGGGCCGCAGAAGGGGTGGCGGCGGAGAGCATGGCCACCGGGTGCATCCTTATTATAGATGTAAGCAGCGGCAAGGTGCGGGCCTGCGTGAGCCTGCCGGGTTTTGATGCGGCCAATGTGGGCGAGAGTCTGACTGCCCCGGACAGCCCGCTTCTGAACCGTGCTTTTTCGGCCTATGCGGTGGGCTCGGTGTTCAAACCGGTGCTGGCCGCAGCGGTGCTGGAAGCCGGAGAAGGGGACTTCATCCGGGAGTGTCCCGGCTACGACGCCCTGAACGGTCAGGTCTACCGCTGTGCCGGAAGCGTACCTCACGGCCTCGTGGGGCTGGACGGCGCTCTGGAAAAGAGCTGCAACGGCTACTTTATCGAGCTGGGGCGGGAATTGGGGCCGGAGCATGTCCGGAAGATGGCGGCAGCGCTGGGCTTCGGGAAGGGACAGGACATTGCAGACGGCCTCCGGTCAGCTTCTGGCGTTCTGCCCGAAGCAGAGACACTCGAAAACGAGGGGCAGTTTGCCAACTTCTGCTTCGGACAGGGGGAGCTTCTGGCGACGCCCTTACAGGTGGCCGGGATGATGAACACCATTGCGGCGGGAGGCGTCTACCACACCCCGCTTTTCGTGGAGTGTACCGTGGACGAGACGACGGGCGAAGAGCTCACGCCGCTGGCACATAGCTCGTCCCGGCGGGTATTCGCGGAGCAGACGGCGGAAAAGCTGCAAGAGCTGCTGGCGGGCGTCGTGGCAGAGGGAACGGGCCAGCAGGCCGCCCCTTCCGAGGGGACTGCCGCCGGAAAGACCGGCACCGCCCAGACCGGCCAGTTCCGGGATGGCGAAGAGCTGAAAAACTACTGGTTCGCCGGTTTTTACCCGGCAGAAAAGCCCCGCTGGACCATCGTGGTGATGCAGGATGCCCAGACAGAGCCGGAGGTGTCCAGCGCAGCCATCTTTGCCCGCCTGTGCGACGCACTGAGCGCCGGGGAGTGAATGGTTTTGCTTTTTTGCTTGCTTTTTTGGCTGAGGTATGTTACTATATACTTGTATTTGTATGTTTGTCATCCAAATTTAACAATAAAAGGAGCGTTTTCATCCATGGCAGTCATTGAAATCGTCGGCGGCGTCATTCTGCTCGTCGTCTCGGTGGTCATCTTTGCCCTCACCCTGATGCAGCATACCCACGGTCAGGGCCTGGCTGGTGTCATCAACGGCAGCGCTTACGGCGCAAACAACGCCCGTCTGACCCCTGCGGACCAGATGCTGGCAAAGGTGACCCGCATTGCCGGTATCATCTTCTTTGTGGTGGCCATCCTGGCCTGCGTGTTCGCAAGCCGTCTGGCCTGAGTATGCGCCCGCAGCCCCGTGATGAAAGCGGGGCTGTTTTTGTGTCTATATGTTGTTATAAAAGAGATAAGAGGGAAGAAGCCGCGCCCCGGTGGAGGGCGGGCTATGGTAGTTAAGGAGAAAGAAAATTTATGTCAATGCGCGATAAAATCGAACATGCCATCCAGAACCAGCCCTGCACCGTCAAAGAGCTGAAGCAGAAGTTCGGCGGCGAGCGCGGCGCAGACCGCAAGGTGATGGAAGCTCTGGACGAACTGGTGCGAGAGGCTGTCGTCTGCCAGCGTCAGGGCGTGTTCTTTACCGTCCGCTCCGGCCGTGCCGACAAGGCTCTGCTGTGCAAGGTGGTCAAGCTGGGCAAGAACTTTGCCTTCGTCATGCTGGAGGACGGCACCAGCGACATCTTCATCCCCGGCCGCTTCACCAAGGGCGCAATGCCCGGCGACGACGTGCTGGTGGAGAAATTCGAGCATCCCCGTGTGGAGGGCAGCGACGAGGGCGCTATCCTCGCCATCCTGACCGAGAAAAACGACCTGGTCGGCACTGTGCGCCGGGTCGAGGGCCGTCTGCGCTTCGTGCCGGACGACTGCCCGGCCATCACCATGCCTCTGGCCCGCGACTGCGAGGGCGGCGCAAAGGACGGCGACAAGGTAGCCGTCGAGATCCTGAACCGCGGCAACCGTCAGGAAGACCACCGCGTGGGCGTCGCCATGCGCTTCGGCAGCTCCGACGAGGCCAAGCGCTGCGCCAAGGCTCTGCTTTACGCAAAGGACATCCGCACCCGCTTCCCGGATAAAGTCCGGGATGAGGCCAAGAAGTTCGAGGGCGCAGAGGTCTCGGAGAAGGACTGCGAGGGCCGCATGGACCTGCGCGCCCTGCCCATCTTCACCATCGACAGTGCCGAGACCAAGGACATCGACGATGCCATCAGCCTGACCCGCACCTCTGACGGCGGCTTTGAGCTGGGCGTCCACATCGCAGACGTCTCCAACTACGTCAAGCCCGGCACCGAGCTGGACAACGAGGCGTTCAGCCGCGCAACCAGCGTCTATTATGCAGATCAGGTCGTTCCGATGCTGCCCAAGGCCCTGTCCAACGGCATCTGCAGCCTGAACGAGAACGAGCTGCGTCTGGCTTTCTCCTGCCTGATGCGTCTGGACAAGGAGGGTAATCTGACGGATTACCGCTTTGTCAAGTCCATCATCCGCAGCCGCGTCAAGGGTGTCTACTCCGAGATCAACGCCCTGCTGGCCGGTACTGCCGACGCCGAGATCAAGGCAAAGTATGCCGACGTCATCGACCAGCTGCCCGCTATGAAGGAGCTGTACGGCCACCGCGCCCGCCTGCGCAAGGAGCGCGGCTGCATGGACATCGAGAGCGGCGAAGTCAAGCTCATCCTCGACGAGAATGGCCGTTGTATCGACGTCAAGAAGCGCACTTCCGGCGAGAGCGAGAGCATGATCGAGGAGTTCATGCTGCTGGCCAACCAGTGCGCTGCCCACTTTGCCCGCGTCAAGCAGATCCCCTTCGTCTACCGCGTCCATGAAGAGCCCAACGCCGAAAAGCTGGAGCGTCTGCACGCTCTGCTGCAGGCCTGCGGCATCAATGACCACTTCGCCAAGGACGTTCCCACTCCCAAGGAGCTGAGCGCTATCCTCGAGGGTGTGCGCGGCACCCCCTATGAGCAGATCATCAACACCGGTATGCTCCGCTGTATGTCCAAGGCTCTCTACGAAGAGAAGCCCAAGGGCCACTATGGTCTGGTGCTGAAGGATTACGCCCACTTCACCAGCCCCATCCGCCGTTACCCCGACCTGGCCATCCATCGCATCATGACCGATATGCTCAAGGGTACCGAGAAGGAGACCATGATCCTCCGCTACACCGATTTCGCAGAGCGCGCCTCCAAGCAGTCCAGCGAGCGTGAGGTCATCGCCATGCAGATCGAGCGGAAGGCAGAGGACTGCTATAAGGCCGAGTATGCCCGCCGCCATCTGGGCGAGTGCTACGAGGGTACGATCTCCGGCGTGACCCAGCGCGGCCTCTTCATCGAGCTGGACAACGGCGTGGAGGGCTTTGTGCCTGCCTCCAGCCTGACTCCCTCCGGCACCAGCCTGACCGAGGGCGTCCGCCTGACCGACCCCGCTTCCGGCAAGACCTGGAGCCTTGGCGACAAGATGATGATCACCATCGTTCGCGCCGACGTCAATCTGGGCAAGATCGACTTTGAAGTGGCTCCCGCCGCCAAAGCCTGAGGAGGGGAGAGTATGAGCATCCGTCATGCACTGCCCGCTGACGTGGACACACTGGCCGACATCGAAGCTGCGTCCTACCCGTCTGCTGAGGGGGCATCCCGGCAGAGCATCGCCGGGCGTGTGGCTGTCTACCCGGACTGTTTCTGGCTGCTGGACGAGGGCGGCGAGGTGAAAGCTTTCGTCAACGGCTTCGTCACCGATATGCCCGACCTCACCGATGAGATGTACGATGATCCCCATCTTCACACGCCGAAGGGTGCGTGGCAGATGATATTCAGCGTCGTCACCGCCCCGGCCCATCGGCACGAGGGCTGTGCTTCCCGTGTTCTGCGTCAGGTTTGCGCCGACGCGAAAGCCGCCGGGCGCAAGGGCATCGTGCTCACCTGCAAGGAACGGCTCATCGGCTTTTATGCGCAGTTCGGCTTCGTGGATGAGGGCGTTTCCGTCTCCACCCACGGCGATGTCGTCTGGCATCAGATGCGGCTGACATTCTGAGTCATCATAAAACTTTTTATCCGTCTCCGGTACGCCGGGGGCGGATTTTTTCTATGCAAACCTGCCTGTATGACAAAAATTGCGGCAGTTGGGCGGTTTTGTTTGTTGTAGGGTGGGAAGCAGCGGGGTATACTGATGCCAGAATCAAACAAACCGGGGCCGAACGTGCTGCCGGTACAGAACAAAATGGAGGTCACGTCTATGTATTATTCCAGTGGCAATTACGAAGCCTTTGCGAGGCCCCGCAAGCCCGAAGGCGTGGATCGCAAATCGGCTTATATCATCGGCAGCGGCCTGGCGGCCCTGACGGCAGCCTGCTATCTGGTGCGCGACGGTCAGATGAAGGGGGAGAGGGTACACGTTTTTGAAAAAGACCCCCTGCCCGGCGGTGCCTGCGACGGCTACAAGTACGACATCGGCTATGTGATGCGGGGCGGCCGGGAGATGGACAACCACTTCGAGGTCATGTGGGACCTGCTCCGCTCCATCCCTTCGCTGGAAACGGAGGGAGCCAGTGTGCTGGACGAGTATTACTGGCTGAACAAGGCCGACCCCAACTACTCCCTCTGCCGCGCTACCGTGAACCGTGGCGAGGACGCCCACACCGACGGCAAGTTCGGCCTGTCGGATAAGGGAGCCATGGAGATCATGAAGCTCTTCTTCACCCCCGACGAGCAGCTTGAGGACAAAAAGATCACCGACTTTTTTGACGATGAAGTGCTCAACTCCAACTTCTGGCTCTACTGGCGCACCATGTTCGCTTTCGAGAACTGGCACAGCGCCCTCGAGATGAAGCTCTACCTCAAGCGGTATATCCACCACATCGGCGGTCTGCCCGACTTCACGGCCCTCCGCTTCACCCGGTATAACCAGTACGAGTCCATCATCCTGCCCATGGTCACCTACCTGAAAGACCACGGCGTCCAGTTCTACTACGACACAAAGGTCGTGGACGTCCAGTTCAGCCTCGAGCCGGGCAAAAAGCAGGCGGCGGGCATCACGGTAGACCACAAGGGCGAGGTGGAGACCATCGACCTCACCGAGGACGACCTGCTCTTTATCACCAACGGCGGCTGCGTGGAGAGCTGCACCGTTGGCGCACAAAACAAGGCCACGGGCTTCGACCCCACCATCAAGCCGGGCAACGGCTGGGACCTCTGGAAGCGCATCGCCGCGCTGGACGACTCCTTCGGCCACCCGGAAAAGTTCTGCAGCCAGCCGGAGCTGACCAACTGGGAAAGCGCCACCATCACGACGCTGGATGAGAAGATCCCTCAGTATATCCAGAAGATCTGCAAGCGCGACCCCTTCAGCGGCCGCACCGTCACCGGCGGCATCGTCACAGTGAAGGACTCTAAGTGGCTCATGAGCTGGACCCTGAACCGGCAGCAGCAGTTCCGCGCACAGCCCAAAGACCAGCTCTGCGTCTGGGTGTACGGCCTGTTCAGCGATAAGCCCGGCGATTACGTCAAAAAGCCCATGCGGGACTGCACCGGCCGGGAGATCTGCATGGAGTGGCTCTACCATCTGGGCGTGCCGGTGGAGGACATCGCAGAGCTTGCCGAGCACAGCGCCAACACCGTGCCGGTCATGATGCCCTATATCGACGCTTTCTTCATGCCCCGCGCGAAGGGCGACCGCCCCGACATCGTGCCGAAGGATGCGGTGAACTTTGCCTTTCTCGGTCAGTTCGCCGAGACCGGCCGGGACACCATCTTCACCACCGAATACTCCATGCGCACCGGCATGGAGGCCGTGTACCGGCTGCTGAACATTGACCGGGGTGTGCCGGAGGTCTGGGGCAGCACCTATGACGTCCGGGCGCTGGTGGATGCCTCGGTGAAGCTGCGGGACGGCCGGAAGCTCACGGACATGGAACTGTCCCTTATGGGCCGCATCGCCCTGAAGGAGGCGCTGAAGAAGCTCGAAGGCACCGACCTCGAGAAGTTCCTGCGCCAGTATAACGCTATCTGATAAGACGATATTCACGACGGAACAATACCGCCCAAAACAAAGGGCCGGGTGCTGTATGCCTGAGGCAGGAAACAGCACCCGGCCTTTTGTGCTGATTTGCGCGAGATTTCATAAAAAGTCGTACTCATAAAGAAAACTATTATGCAGAATGACCATCTTTGTGCTTGCTCTTTCGGCGGTTCTGTGGTAAGCTTAAAACAAAGAATGCGGCACAGCGGAAGAGAGACTGTGCCGTAAAAATTGGTCTGGAACATAAAGGAGGTCCTTTTTGTGAAACACTTTATTTCTCGCCGCAATTTCCTGAAGGCTGCAGGTGTCACCGCCGCTGCCTCCGCCATGGCTGCTGCCGTTCCTCAGGCTTCGGCCGGTTTCCTGACGGGCAAGGATGCCGCTGTCACCATCCTGTACACCAACGATGTCCACACCTACATCGACAACAAGTCTCCCAAACTGACCTATGCCGCTATCGCTGCCATGAAGCAGGGCTATGTGGATGAGGGCAAGCCCGTCCTGCTGGTGGACGCAGGCGACCATATTCAGGGTACTGCCTACGGCTCCATGGACGACGGCGCTACCATTATCGAGCTGATGAACGAGGCTGGCTACGACATCGCTACTCCGGGCAACCACGAGTTCGACTACGGCATGGCCCGCGCAAAGGCCATCATCAAGGAAGCGGACTTCCCCTATGTCTCCTGCAACTGGGTGGACCTGCGCACCGGCCTGCGCGTCCTGCCCGCTGTCAAGCTGTTCCCCGCAGGCGGCAAGTGGATCGCATTCGTGGGCATCACGACCCCCGAGTCTTTCACAAAGTCCACTCCTGCTTACTTCATGAACGCCAAGCAGACCAAGTACATCTACGACATCCTGGGCGGTGACGACGGAAGGAAACTGTACGACGCCGTCCAGAAGGCCATCGACAAGGCCAAGACCCTGGGTGCAGACATCATCATCGGTCTGGGCCATCTGGGCGTTGACCCGTCCTCCTCTCCCTGGACCAGTGAGGAAGTCATTGCCAACACCACCGGCTTTGACGCCTTCATCGACGGCCACTCTCACACCGTCATGGAGAACAAACAGGTCTACGATGCAGCCGGCAAGGCTGTCACCCTGACCCAGACCGGCTCTTATCTGGCAAACGTCGGTAAGATGACCATCGCCGAGGACGGCGCGATCACCACCGAGCTCATCTCCACCGCTGATGTCTCCGACGCCGCTGTGGCCGCTACCGCAGAAGCCTGGATCAACGATGTGGACGCTATGCTGGGTGAGCAGATCGCCACCACGGACATCAAATTCTACATCAACGACCCCGCTACCGGCAAGCGCCGCATCCGTATGGGCGAGACCAACCTCGGCGACTTCGTGGCTGACGGCATCTATACTTACTTCAATGAGGTCGAGCAGCTGGACTGCGACATCGCTATGATGAACGGCGGCGGCATCCGCACCGATGTGGACGCCGGCAAGTGGACCTTCAAGACCTGCAAGCAGGTCAGCCCCTTCGGCAACGTGGCCTGCCTGATGTCTGTTACCGGCAAGCAGATCCAGGATGCTCTGGAGTTCGGCGCCCGCTTCGTCGGCCCGGAGGGCAAGGAGAACGGCGGTTTCCTGCATGTTGCCGGTGCGACCTACGAGATCCACACCGACATCCCCAACACCGTCCTCACCGACGACAAGAATGTCTGGATGGGCAGCGCCACCGGCACGCCCCGCGTCCAGAACGTGCGCATCTACAACAAGAAGACCGGCACTTACGAGCCGCTGGACCTGAACCGCACCTATGCGCTGGCCGGCATGAACTACACCCTGCGCAATCTGGGCGATGGCTTCGCCATGTTCGACGGCGCAGAACTCATCAAGGACTATGTCTCTGAGGACTACCTCGTCATGTCCACTTACGCCATGATCTTCGACGCTGTGAACGATGTGCCTGTTCTGAGCAGTGCCAACAGCCCGCTGGCAAGCTATCCGGGCTACCTGCTGAACTACGAGAATCCGTATGGTGCAGGCCGCATTCAGGTGGTCTGAGTTTTAGCAGAAAACCGATAAGATGACGAAAGCCCCCTCTTCCATTCGGAAGAGGGGGCTTTCTGATAACTTATGCTTTCGCAAACAGCCCCTTCAGTGCCAGCGGCGTCACGATAGAGGACACGACGATGAGCAGGATGACGGCGGTGAAGTAGACAGGGTCCACCACACCGGCCCCGAGGCCCTTCTGGGCCACGATGAGGGCCACTTCGCCGCGGGTCATCATACCGACGCCCACCTTGAGGGAGTCGCCCCAGTTGAACCGGCAGAGCTTCGCGGCCAGACCGCAGCCGATAATTTTGGTGAGCAGGGCGACGATCACGAAGCAGGCGCTGAACAGCAGGATGGTGGGCGTCAGGCCGCTGATGTCAGTCTTCAGGCCGATACTGACGAAGAAGACGGGGGAAAACAGCATATAGCCGCTGATGTCCACACGGCGCTCGATGTAGGGCGCATCTTCGATGGAGCAGAGCACGATGCCCGCGATGTAAGCGCCCGTGATGTCGGCGATGCCGAAATACTGCTCCGCGATGTAGGCCATGGCAAAGCAGAAGGCGAGGCTGACGATGGTGATGCGCTGGGTGTGGGGGTTGCGGCGGTCCAGCCAGAGCATGGCCTTGTGGATGATGAGGCCGATGACGATGGCTGCGATGAAGAAGAGGACGGTGTCCATCAGCACATCGACGAGGCTGGTGTCTGTGCCGCCGCTGGCACCCAGCACACAGGTGAGCACCACGATGCCGATGACGTCATCAATGACGGCTGCGCTGACGATGGTGGTGCCGAGGAAGCTCTTGAGCTTGCCCAGCTCCTGCAGGGTGGCGACGGTGATGGAGACGCTGGTGGCCGTCATGATGGTGCCGATGAAGAGCGCCCGATAAAACTCCGGGCTGCCCAGCGCCGAGAAGCCGTAGAACAGGCTGTAGAGCAGGGTGCCGCCTGCCAGAGGCACGGCTACGCCCACGCAGGCGATGAGGGTAGCGATGGGACCGGCCCGCATCAGCTCCTGAAGGTTGGTGCCGAGGCCGGTGGTGAACATCAGCAGCACGACGCCTATCTCAGCAAAAATGGCGATGGAGTCGCTGGGCTGCACGAAATTCAGCAGACAGGGACCGATGACAAGACCTGCGATGATCTCGCCCACCACCTGCGGCGCCCGGCATTTGCGGGCGAGCAGCGCGAAGAACTTGGCGCTGATGAGGATGAGGGCGAGATTCCGAAAGATGGAATACATAGGCGATCCTTCCTTTGACGTTAGCAATCGTCCCGCTCCCCCGTAAGCCCTGCCATGCGCCGCGCACAAAGACAGAAGGGGAGAAGAACATCTTTTATTATAATCCTCTTTTCGCTGGAATGCAAAGGAAAATCAGCTTGGAAATGGCTAAGAATGCCATATAAAAGAGATATGACGGATATACTGGAAAAGCATAAAAAGAATGATGAGGGAGATTTTGCTGTCATGCGCTCAAAAATACGAAAAAAATCCTGCGGGAGGGCTTGACAATTTTTGCGGGGCTTGCTATAATAAGTTGCTGTCTGAACAGACACGCCGCACAGTCCGCGCGACGCCGCGCTGGCTGTGTACCCTTGGCCTCATATTCTTGAGGCCCTTAAGTCCAAAAGGAGGTGCTACAAAATGGCAAAGTACGAAACCATGCTGATTACCAGCGCTGCTCTCGACGAGGAGGCTTCTTCCGCTCTCATCGGTAAGTTCAAGTCCCTGATCGAGGCTAACGGTACCATCGATTCCATCGATGAGTGGGGCAAGCGCCGTCTGGCCTACCCCATCAACGATGAGGAGGAAGGCGTCTACACCGTGATCAACTTTACTGCTGACCCCAGCTTCCCCGCTGAGCTCGACCGTGTGTACAAGATCACTGAGGGCGTTATGCGCAGCCTGATCGTTGCCCACGAGGAGTAATCTTTTCGTGACGAAAAAGGAGTCCGTATTATGTTGAATGTTGTAGCGATCATGGGCCGTCTCGTGGCGGATCCCGAGCTTCGCACCACCCAGAGCGGCACCAATGTGTGCAGCTTCCGCATTGCGTGTGACCGCAACTTTGCCCGTCAGGGCGAGCAGCGTCAGGCCGATTTCATCGACATCGTCGCATGGCGCCAGCAGGCAGAGTTCGTCTCCAAGTATTTCCAGAAGGGCAGTCTGATCGCCATCGAAGGCAGTCTCCAGACCCGCCAGTATCAGGACAAGAACGGAAACAACCGCACCGCTGTGGAGGTCGTGGCAAACAACGTCAATTTTGCTGGCTCCAAATCGAATGGCAGCAATCAGGGCGGCGGCAGCTATCAGAATGCTGCTCCGTCCTACCAGAACGCAGCTCCTGCCCGTCCGGCTGCTGTGGAGGCAGCTCCCAGCTATTCTGCCGGCAATGCAGATGACTTCGCCGTCATCGACGACAGCGACGACCTGCCGTTCTGATTCCCGAACCGGTGTTTTAACCGTAAAAATCCAACAGGAGGTAATAAGCAATGGCTTTTGAAAGAACCGAAGGCTCTCGCCCCGCACGCC
>ERZ827496.3859-NODE-3859-length-12373-cov-3.531255_pt1 | contig 12373 bp, 11 predicted proteins | sample MGYA00519769_ERZ827496 | MGnify/ENA primary metagenome ERZ827496 (study PRJEB31778, sample SAMEA3449327) | human gut metagenome | biome: human gut; feature: human-associated habitat; material: faeces | place: United Kingdom | collected 2010/2012 ...
CGTTTCGTGAATTTCTCAGAAAACAGTATGGAACTCTGGAGAAATTAAATGAAGCGTGGGGAACAGTTTTCTGGAATCAGACTTATACAGAATGGGATCAGATATATGTTCTTCGTCCTGTAGCAAATGAGGCAATCAATCCACATCAGCATCTGGATTATATCCGTTTTATTTCTGTAAGTGCCCGTAATTTCTGCAAAATGCAGGCAGAAATCATCAGAAAATATCTGAAACCTGGAGATTACATTACAACAAACGGTAAGTTCTGGAATCTGGATAATCATAAGATGGAGAAGGAATCTCTGGACGTTTACTGTTATGACTCTTATCCTGATTTCAGAAGCATACGGAAACTGTACACTTCCTGAATTTGGAACTGCTGTGTATAGAATACTTGAGTAAGGTCTAAATTTTTACAATAACAAAAAAATTAAAAATAGTCCACCTTTTTAAAAGATTGCCATCTGTTAATTGCCAAAAACAGATGGTAAAATTGAGTCATCAAATAAAACAAACGGCCGTTTAAAAAAAATTTCAGAAAAACCAATGAAATAGCTTGAAATGAAAGAAAAAATAAGAAGCAAACAATTCACAATTTTGAATTTAAGGTTACTGAAACAAACAGACAGTAACGCATTTAAAACGATAAGGAGCAACCAAGTTATGAAAAAATTATACAGCAACAAACTTGTAATCTTCAGTCTGGTGCTGCCTGGTCTTCTGTTATTTTTCTTTGCGATCCTCGCTCCGATCTGCCTGAGTGTATATTATGGATTTACCGATTATTCAGGAATGGGATCCATGAATTTCATCGGAATGGAAAACTATAAGAACTTAATGACAGACAAGGCATTCTGGATGTCTCTCAGAAACTCACTTTTACTTGCTATTGGATTTATCTGTATCCAGCATCCGCTGGCGCTGATCACCGCAGCAGTACTCGATAAACTCAGTGGAAAAGCAGAAGGCTTTTTCAGATGTGTATACTTTATTCCGAACGTTATTTCTGTAGCAGTTATCGCTTACTTATGGAAATTCATATACAATCCGAATTTCGGACTCTTAAACAATATTATCAAAGTATTTGGCGGCAAGGGTAATATCAACTGGCTCAGTCAGCAGAATGCGATCTGGTCCGTACTGGTAGTTCTGATCTGGCATGGCTTTGGATGGGGCATGTTGATCTACTACACAGGTATTAAGAACATTGATCCTGTACTCTACGAAGCAGCGGCTATCGATGGAGCAGATCAGAGAACAACATTCCTGAAGATCACCCTTCCTCTGATGAAGCCGGTCATTCAGGTAAATGTAACAATGGCTATCATCTCAGCTCTGAAACAGATGGAAACCGTTTATCTTCTCACAAACGGCGGACCTGGAAACAGCACACAGTTTGCAGCAAACTATCTGTATCAGCAGGCATTCAAAGCATTCAAATATGGATATGGTAATGCCATCGGTGTTGTATTTATTATCATCTGTCTGGTGACAACTGTAGTTCTGAATACGATTTTTGCAGACCGTGAAGATAAACCTGTCAAAGCAAAAAGAAGGAGGGTGGCATAATGGAACATGCAGGAAAGAAAAACAGCAAGGCAAAGAAGCCGCTTCTGTGGATCGTTCTGATCATCATGGCAGTGATCCAGATATTCCCTCTTGTATGGCTGGTAGATTTCTCTCTGGCCAGCAGCAATGAGATGTTTACCAATGGATTGCTGATCATTCCACAGAAAATCCAGTGGGGAAATTATGTTAAAGCTTTCGTAGACGGACATTTCCTGTTATACTTAAAGAACAGTGTACTGATCAATGGACTGGCTGTTCTTCTGGTCATTCTGGTTTCCATCATGGCATCTTTTGCATGCCGGAGAATGAACTGGAAATTAAGCGGACTGGTTAAGACTTTACTTCTTATGGGAATGATGATTCCGATTCATGCAACTTTACTTCCGAATTACAAAATTTACAGTAAATTAGGGCTTACAGATACTATCTGGGCATTGCTGATCCCTTATGTGGCATTTTCGCTTCCACAGGGATTATTCCTGATGACCAGTTTCATGGAATCTATTCCTGTAGAACTGGAAGAGGCAGCAGTTATGGATGGATGCGGAATCTACAGAATTATTTTCCAGATTATTACACCAATGCTGAAGTCATCCATTGCAACAGTATCGATCATGACATTTCTGAACAACTGGAATGAGTTTATGATGGCAAGTACCTATTTAAGCTCTCCGAAATGGAAAACACTTCCATTCTCAGTTCTGGAATTTACAGGACAGTATTCCTCTAACTATGCAGTTCAGTTTGCAGTAATGGCATTGACAGCAGCTCCGGCGGTTATCGTTTATATTATCCTGAACAAGCACATCACCAAAGGCGTTGCGATGGGAGCAGTAAAAGGCTGAAAAATATTTAAGGGAGACAGGGCATATGACAAGAATCAAGCAGTGGGTCGATCATTTAAGCGTAAAGAAGAAGCTGATCTTTTACGGATATCTGATACTTACACCGATATTGATCATCATATGCCTTGCTCTTTTGCTTAAGAATTATAATGATGTGATCGCAGATCGCCAGAAAAATGATGAAGCCAGTGTCAGCACACTGGCAGAGAGCCTTGGTATCCTTCAGTCGGATATCAAGGATTTTTCCACGTATGTCTGTATTAATAATGATATTCATAATCTTCTGACTGCAAATGAATCAGAGGTACAGGAGAAAAATAAGAATGCTAAGCTATGGCTGGAAGAGGCACCAATGGCGATCGTGCAGGATATGATGTCCCTGAAAGGGCATATCAAAACCATTGCTATTTATCCGGAAAACGGAATCCGGCCGTATCTTCGATGCATGGACGCCGGTGCATATGTGGATGATATAGATGCAATCCGCAGTACAGAGACTTATAAGGAAACACTGAAAGCCAAAAACGGAATGGTATGGAGATATGTTCCGAAAGGAAAAAGTGATACCTATCAGACCAATCGATTTAATAAACTTGTTCTTTATCGTGAAATCTTTGATCTTACTCAGAAAAAGACACTTGGATATATTGTAATTGGTGTAAGCAGCGAATATTTTGAAAATGTATGCCAGAATACGCTGAAGAATGAGAAAGAGAGAGTTCTTGTCCTCGATCAGAATGGCAATCATCTTGTTCAGACCGGAAAAATAGACGGGAAACTGGATGAGTATCTGAGCAGTGACGAGTTTCTGCAGCAGAATTACAAAGAGAGAAAAACACATTTTCAGTATGGCGATTATGAAGTATATTGCAGACAGATGGAAAAGAACTCCAGTATTGTATGCAGAATTGTTTCGATATATAGTCTTCAGATGCAGTTTCGGGATATTGCTTATATGCCGCTGTTGCTTCTGATCGGTATGATGATCGGTCTACTGCCTTTGCTGGCAATTATCTCCAATCTTGTAACAAAGCCTCTGCGTCAGCTTTGCACAGCGATTGATCAGTTCTCTACCGGAGATTTCGAGCAGCAGGTAGAAGTGACTACACATGATGAAGTAGGTGAGGTGGCAGAATGTTTTAACCGGATGGTTCTGGCAATTAAAGAACTGATCGATAAGAACTATGTTATTACTTTGCAGGAAAAAGAGAGTGAACTGGCAGCACTGCAGGCACAGATCAATCCACATTTTCTGTACAATACTCTGGATTCTCTTTACTGGCAGGCTACAGATGCGGGAAATGATGACATTGCAGAGAGTATCCTGGCGTTGTCAGATCTTTTTCGTCTTGTTCTGAGTCAGGGGAAAAGAGAAGTAACGGTAGAGCAGGAGATGCAATTGGTTTCCTGTTATCTGCAGATTCAGAAAATGCGTTTTACGAAACGTCTGAATTATGAGATTCATGTGGATGACAGTATAAAAAATGCTGTTATTCCGAAACTCATTTTACAGCCATTTGTGGAGAATGCCATCGTGCATGGTTTTGAGAATGTCAGCACACCATGTCTGCTTACAGTGACAGGACAGCTTGAAGATGGAAAAATCTGGTTTGAGATTAAGGACACAGGAAGCGGAATGACGCAGGAGCAGATTGAGAAACTCTGGCAGGAAGAACCGGTCCAGTACAGGAAGCAGAGAATCGGGCGTTATGCCATCAAAAATATCAGAGAACGTCTGCAGAGAAAGTATCAGGATAAGTTTTCCCTGCAGATTGAGAGCCGTGTGAATGAAGGAACGACGGTTACACTGATTATTCCTTATGAAAAAGCGAGGGAGTGGGAAAATGAAAATATTAATTGCAGATGATGAAGATACAATTCGCAGAGGTGTTGCGAAATACATACAGCTTCACTCTGACAAATTTGATAAGATCTATCAGGCTGAAAACGGGCAGGAGGCGCTGGATATTCTGTTTCAGTATCGCCCGGAATTGGTGCTGCTTGATGTGCAGATGCCATTGAAAAATGGAATCGAAGTTATGCAGGAGGCAAAGAAAGCAGGTCTTGATCCGGTGATCGTGATTCTCAGTGGATATGATGAATTTAAATATGCCCAGCAGGCGATCAGATATGGAGCGAAAGAATATCTGTTGAAGCCGGTCAGAGCGACAGATATCCTGAAATCTTATGAGATTGCCTATCGTGTAGGATTTCGTGATGAGAAGTATTTCTCCAGAGTGTTCAAGAAAGTGAAGGGAATGTCACCAAAAGAATATAGAACCGGAAATAGTCAGGAACCGGCATAAATGCAAATGTCCTTCTGATAAAGAAGAAAACTGCCATAAAACAGGAAACTGTTTCGATGGCAGTTTTTTGCTTTTATACCGGAAGCTCCCACCTCTATAGGGGGGAGGATGTTACTCTCCGAGTAATTTCACGTATCGCGGCTCATGGTGTACAGCCGGGAGAAATGTTTTTAAAATATCCTCCGTTTTTATGCAGAGACTGGAGGTATTAATGCATGGATGACATCCAAGATAAGTATGTGGCAGAAGATCTTCGTCGATCAGGAGCTGCACTTTGTTATCTTTGTCATTCATCAGCCCCATAACACTTACAGATCCAGGTGTGATATCCAGTAATTCTTCCATATGAGTTTCATTAGCAAAGGAGAGACGTGCAGTATTGATCTGGGAAGAGAGTTCCTTTGTCTTAAATTTCTTATCCCCAGGCATCAACAAAAGGTAGAAATCTGTTTCCTGCCGATTACACAGAAAAAGATTTTTGCACATATGTGTTCCCATTAATTTATCAATATCCTGACATGCTTCAATAGTCATTGCAGGTTCATGATCGACTCTCTGATAGGAGATTCCAAGAGAATCCAGCAGGTCATAAACGCGGATTTCTTTTTCTAATCGTCCTGCTGTATCGGAAGGGCGTCCATTTAATAATTCCATGTCTGTAATTCCTTTCGTTGTATACTTAAATTACAGTTATCATATCGCAACAGGTGTAATTTCACAAGAAAATTATGGTAAAATGTTGGATGTGATATGGTAAAATGTAAAAACAATATGATTAATCAATATTTATCGAATATATGCTTGACAGTTAGTAGTAAAAGGTGTGAAATTATATTTTATAATACAAATATACAGACAGAGAGTTTGGGCGGTGTATTTGAAAATAGTTATACATAAAGGGAGGAGTCAGGAATGCCTGAAAAAAGAAGAAAAGGAAGCAAGAGCTGTCCCAGGTGCGGCAAGGAGAATCCTAAGGGAAATCTTTTTTGCATAGAGTGTGGAGAATCTCTGGAAAAGAAACGAAGATCTAAGGCAAAAAAGAATACGATAATTATTTTAGCAGTTATCTGGATTGTATGTATCGGTTCTAGCGCAGCTGCTATAGCAGTAATTATGCCTGCGAAGATAAATAAGGCAAGGGCAGAGAAGCAGATTGATATTGGAAATAAATATCTGGAAGAGGCAGACTATGATAAGGCAGAAGAAGCGTTTGATAAAAGTATGAAGATTGAGCCGAAATCAGCAGATGCTGCGACAGGAATGGCCAGAGTCTACAATGGAAGAAAGCAGCCGCAGCAGGCGGTAAAATATTTACAGAAATCGTCTGTCAATCTGACAAATCAGGCTCAGGCCCAGGCACTGCAGAAAGCGTTAGAAGATACTATGCAGCAGATACAAAATAAAAAGGTGACTAATGATCAAAACACTGGTAACAGTAATGCTAATGATCAGAACCCTGGTGGTGATAGCAGTGATGTAAAAGCTGAACTGGTAAAAATTTCATATACGGTTGATGAGTTTATAGACGGGAAATCAGATGAGAACCCGGACCCTACGGTAACGCCTGAATCAGAGAAAGTTCCGCCGGTAGATAATGACAGTAATGATGGCATAGCAGCAGCTGAACTTAATAATCCTGAAGATGATAAAAATCATTACAGTGCAGCAGACAATGGAAATTCGGATATTGATATGAATAATGACGTAGATGATGATGACCTTGAATATAGCAATGCAGATGATAACGATGATCTCGAATATAACGATACAGATGATGACGATGATCTTGAGGACGCAGATTCAGATATTGAGCAAGATTGGGAATATAATTCAAAGAGTAATTCCTCAAATCAGTATTCTCCAGAAGTGGCAGCCTCAGAAATAGATACAGAAAATGATTCTGCGCAAGGGAATAATGCAGGGCAGAATTCGGTGGAAGAAAATGAATATGGTGATGATACCGAGAGAGCCTCATCTTCAGTAGAGCAGATATTAAGTGACTATGAGAATGACACTCTCCCGGCGGAAATTCCGTCTGCAGAATTCAGTGGTACATCAGTTTCTTATACTTACGGTAATGGAAGCAGCGCGGCAGCAACAATGACTGGACGACTGACTGACGGAATTCAGGATCTGGACGGGGATGGAATCCCGGAGCTTGTAGTTGTGGAAATGCAGAGTGGGAAGATGGGTTTCAGAATCTATAAAGTCAATAATGGAACAGTTGAAATGACTGCATCTCAGACAGTATCTGTCGGTCTGGATGAGGCGGTGGAAGACATTTCCTATGGAAATACACAGACATGTTTTATTATGAATAACAATGGAATGCATGAGATAGGATTCGCTTCTTACTGCTATGGTTATGATGAAGGGGATGGAACTCCTGCTGTCAGAACAACAGTTGAAGTTTACAGTCTATCTGATGATGGGACTGTATCATTATGTGTTTCCGGGACAGTTCGAAATGGAGAAGGCCAGGAGAATTTTGTTGCCAGCCTGGCACCAGCAGGGATGAACGGTTCATGGAACAGCAGCAATGTACAGACGTTACAGTCCATAGACTATGCTGAGAATCCATATCAGGATTTAGCAGACGCTCCCAATCCAATAAGCGCCGGTGTAGCATCAAGTGAGAATGGTGCACAAGATCTTGCAACGGTAACTGCAACAATGTCGGCTGAAAGTGGAATGCTTACTATAGAGTAGAATATAATGGGGAAAGAATAGATGATTTTAAAAAGAACATGTAAATTTATAATGTGTATGATGCTATGCGTTGGGCTATCCTGTATTTATGTATATGGAGCGGACGCAGACAGCAGTTCTGGTGCGTTGGAGGAACTGAAGGGTGAATATGCATATCAGGAGAAAATCTGGGAAGATTCATATGACATGAATGCAGATAATGAAAATGAACAGGTAAGCGTATATGCTGTAAGCAATGAAAATGGTTATGCCAGCATTATTGTATACATAGATGAAAACAAAGTTTTTTCTATGCAAACAGAGCAGAGTCCGAATAAGGCAGATATTTGCATTTGTCCGGTAAAAAATATGAAATCTCTGTTTTATCTGAGATTATATTCGGACGAAGAGGATGAATATTGTGGCGTTTTGCAGTTGTCCGAAGGACACTTGGAAGAATTGGTGAACAGAAGCGGAGAAAAAAAGAAAACCGCCGCTGAAAGACCAATGGCATACAGCAGGGTTGATCTGGACCGGGATGGAAGTAAGGAGCTCATTGTAAGGAGTTTTACATCTGAAGCAACAGAGGGTGGGCAGTATATTTATCATGTTTATCGCTATGATGGTAATAGCAAAGAGTATACGGAGCTTCCTGACGCATTGTTTTATTCCTGGGCATCAGAGGGCTTAGTACATTTTCAGAAAGAAACAGGGTATCTGTTTATTGATGAAACAATGGGTGAAACTTGTTTTGGCGTGTATTCTCTAAGCGATGATGCACTGCATAGTGAATATGAAACGTCTGATGACATGGGATATTTGCCGCGGATTAAATTCCAGAAGATAAGAGTTGAGAATGATCAGACTGTTGAAACGAAAGTTCAGGAGAGTTCTTCTACAGCACCATTTTATGGCATATGGTGCTATGGATCCAGAGAATCGGGAGATGCATATAGCTACGCAGAAAATCTTAACAATGCCGGATTTTCTGCAAATGTATTTCTGACAACAGACTGGAGTAATCTCAATACTGAAAGATATTATGTTGTCACTGCAGGTGTATATGGAACAGAAGACGAAGCGAAGGCAAATCTGGCATCTGTACAGAGTGCTTGTTCGGATGCGTATGTGAAATATTCTGGGGATTATCAGGGACAGTAGTATCAGATATGGATGTTGTTATGAACAAGTAGCGAATGCGAATGATTTTATCCGTTTGACATGCATGGAGATGTCCATACAGTCAGGCAAGAAACATTTTGATGAAAAATTTGTCATTGTTTTTGGAAACTGAGATAAAATATCGATATACGAATAGGAGCTTTTGCACTGATGTCAATCATTGCAGGCCGTATAAGGGCATGATAGTATATATTTATATAAAAACTATTGCAAAGGGTAAAAAGAATTTTATATGAGGAAGGTGTATTTATGAAGGAAGGTAGAAAATTAAGAAACTGGTATCACATGTTATGTATGGTGCTTTTGGGAGTACTCCTTATTATTGACAGTAAGGTTGTTACCGTACAGGCAGCGAGTCAGATGGTTGTTTTGAAAGCGGATAAAACGTATACAAACTATGATTTTACTAGAGATGGTAAGAGAGATCGTTTTAAATGTACTGCTGACTCAGAACGAGGGTACGCAAGAATTTATCTTAATGGAAAATTTAAACAGCGCATTTTTATAGGAAAGGGAGCTGATATATATTGGTGTAAGATTAGTACGAAAGATACATATTTGCTGACAACTAATTATTTATATGGCGGTCATGACCTAAAGGCATATATGTATTCAGGCGGAAAATTTAAATCTACACCGGGCGAAAAAAATTTAAATAAAGTTTTTTCTTTTTCAAATTTTAAAAAAGTAAAAAAGAATACTCTTTATGTAGAATCATCTACTGGTGGATATTGGAGAAATCCTTATTCTTTTAAAAATGTAGGAGATTCGCTTACTGTGGAAACACAATTTACAGTAAAAAATAACAAAATCACTTGTAAATCCTGGACTTCCAGAGTTACAGGTAGAAAAATATTTTATGCAAAAAATTCTTTCAGTACCAGTAAAAGTATGTCAAACCTTAATGTTAAAAATGGGCCCCGTGTAAAAGCAGGACAGAAGGTGACATTAAACTACATAAGACTGAATCGCACCACTTATCTTTATCAGATTTCGGTTAATGGACAGAAAGGTTGGTTTGCTGATTCTGAGAACATTAAGTTTAGTTAATTAGTGGATGTATATTGAAAAGAACACAGAGGACAAAACTAAAAATAGATTACAAAGGACTTCGGATAAGATAAATTTAATTGGCTTTTTTCATGTTTAATTTGCTTACATGGAAAAAGCCAATTGTAAATTTCAAACTAGAAAAAATATAAATTATTTAAATTTTTCTGATATTTTGTTTCCTGTACTTCTGCGGGCTGCAGCCTTTCACACGGGAAAATACCTTAGCATAATAATTGGAGTCTGTAAATCCGGATTTCTGGGCGACGTCCATAATGCTGTCACCGGAATTGAGAAGGAATTCGAGGCTTCGCTCTACACGGTATTCCTGCAGGAAGGTAAACAAGGAAACATTCATGTAACGCTTAAACAGTCGGCTGCATTCACTTTCACAGAGATGGATTTCTTCCGCGATGTCTTTCATCTGGATTTTATTCATGTAATTGTGTTCCAGATAATCCATGATCTCACGCATACGGTTACGTTCCAGTTTACTGTGTTCTGTATAGGGGAGATTTTCAGGGAGATTCTGCAGCATACAGCGCCACAGTTTCTGCAGAGTTCCGGTGATGTCCAGTTCATAAAACTCTTTCTTTTCTTCATACAGATGTATGATTTCTTTTACATATTCAGCAAAAGTTCTGTGCCATGGTTCAGAATAATCGATGTGAATCGCAGGAATAGAGAAATTTTGTAAAAAAGGTTCTACATATTTTCTGCGAAGAATACTTTCATAAGATCCATAAATGATTTTTGGCAAAAAAGTGATGGAAACGTATTTTCCGTCCTGCATGTCTTCCATGAAACCTGCGTGGAGAACATTAGCATTTCCAAGTAGAATATCACCGGTTTTCATATGATAAGTACATTGGTTTACTTTATAGAGAATCTGTCCGTCCAGAACAAGGGTGATTTCTATTTCAGGATGCCAGTGCCACAGGAAAGAACCGGATTTATAGCCGGAAAGCTGTTCGTAGCTTACAAGCAGCGGAAATTCATCACTGCCATGCTTTTTCAGCTCTTTTTGTGAACCATCTGTTATAATTTCTGCCATTATGATGTCCTCCTGTTATTTTTATTCGCCTGACCGTTTTTACGAGTATTGAAAATATCAACCGATTGAATCAATTCTGTGCATCACAGAGCATACGGCTGCTCATGGATAAACAGTGACTGATAATAAGTATATTGTACACTTATACGGAAATAAACGCAAGATTTTACTATTTTCTCCCCAGATTATCAAGGATTTTTCCGTTATGCCGGAGTATACTGAATCTTAAGAGTGTAGCCGGAATAAGGCTGCTCCCAAACTTTCATACACATATTCCCGTCGGCCGCTGAATTCTATGCACTGCCACTGCACAGCGGCCGGAGCGGAGAAAGCAACGGAGGATTTTTACAATGAATATTCCAAATAAAAATGAATTAACACGTATTTACGGAGAAGCAGAGAAATCAGCAGCACGTTTTCAGTCAGTAGCTGATCACTTCGCAGAAATTTACCATCATGATACAGCAGAATTCTTCACAGCACCGGGAAGAACCGAGATCATTGGAAATCATACAGATCACAATGGTGGACGTGTACTGGCAGCCAGCATTGATATGGATACTATTGGTGCAGCATGCCCGAACAACAGCAGTATCATCCGTATCACAAGCGAAGGATATGACAAAGAAGTTGTTGTAGACATTGAGAAACTTTCCAGTGTTCCAAAAGCTCAGGGAACTGTATCTCTGGTAGCTGGTATGGTAGAGGCAATCCAGAAATTTGGTTTTAAGGCAGCTGGATTTGATGCTTATGTTACAACTAATGTAATCCGTGCAGCAGGTGTAAGTTCTTCTGCATCTTTTGAAATGCTTGTATGTTCCATTATTAACTATTTCTTCAATGATGGTGTAATGACATATATTGATTACGCAAAAGCAGGACAGTATGCTGAGAACGTATACTGGCTGAAGGCTTCTGGATTAATGGATCAGCTTGCATGTGCTGTTGGTGGACCGATTCTTCTTGACTTTTCTGACAAGGAGAACCCGAAATATGAGAAAGTAAACTTCTCTTTCCACGATTATAACCATCATCTTGTAATCGTAAATACAGGAAAAGGACATGCTGACTTAAGCCAGGAATACTCCGAAATTCCAATGGAAATGAGAGAAGCAGCGAAAGCAGCAGGAGCCGAACTTCTCTGTGAGACAACTCTGGAAGATGTACTGGCACATATGTCTGAGATCACAAACGACAGAGCACTTTTAAGAGCAATTCATTTCTTTAAAGAGAATGAACGTGTAGAGAAAACAGCCAAAGCTGTTGAGGAAAAAGATGGAGCAACTGTATTAAAACTCATCAGTGAATCCGGAAAATCTTCCTGGGAATTACTCCAGAACTGCTATCCGATCAAAGCATTTACAGAGCAGAAAATTTCTGTTGCACTTGCACTTACAGATCTCTTCCTTGAGAAACTTGGCAAAGGTGTCTGCCGTATCCATGGCGGCGGATTTGCAGGTGTTATCATGTGCGTAGTACCGGAAGAAGAGACAGAGAACTACGTATCCTATATTTCTGAATTTGCAGGAAAAGAAAATGTATATCCAATGAATATTCGTGCAGTTGGTGCGGTACATATTGAACTGTAATCGGTATCGGAGGATTACATGCATAAGGCAGATCAGGGATTTTGGCATATTCATGCCAAAACACCTCGCGGGACAGTGGTGTGTGAACAG
>ERZ827496.3864-NODE-3864-length-12361-cov-2.666098_pt1 | contig 12361 bp, 9 predicted proteins | sample MGYA00519769_ERZ827496 | MGnify/ENA primary metagenome ERZ827496 (study PRJEB31778, sample SAMEA3449327) | human gut metagenome | biome: human gut; feature: human-associated habitat; material: faeces | place: United Kingdom | collected 2010/2012 ...
CCATTTTCGCTCCAGAAGAAATTCCGAGAACGAAAGGTCCGGCAATAGGATTAGAAAAAAATGTCTGCAGCAAAAAGCCTGAAAGAGACAATGCACCACCAAGCAATGCTGCCATCAGAATTCTCGGAAGACGGATCTTCCATATAATATTGTACTCTGTCGCCGCTCCTTCTTTCAGAAAGAGAATGCGCAGAATCTTAGGCACCGGAATATGAATATTTCCGGTATTGATATTTAGCACTGTCACAACACAAAATACTGCTGCAAGAATCAGAAATACCGCTGTGTATCTTGTACGCCGTCTGAAATTTTCCTGATGAAAACTTGTCTGCTCCATTCTTCTACTCCATCTTTTCAAGAAATGTCATCTGAGATGCATCACCGTCTGTCAGCATCAGATGCATATCTTTGATCAGCTCTCCGACTGTATCTGTTGCCTGATATAAGTTCTTTCCGGTATACCAGACATTTCCGTCTTTCACCGCCTTGAATTCGGAGAACAATTCATTCTTTGCTTCCAGTTCACTGATACTATTTACCTGTCCGTCGATCGTCCCGTTGTAGATCAGATAATCTGCATCTACAGCAGTCGCATAGAATTCCTCCATCGTCAGTTTAACAGATGGTGCGTTACTGTCCGGATTCTTCAGATCTTTGAACGCATATCTTCCACCTGCGATTTCGATCATTGACGGAATATAATCGTCAGATTTTCTCACAACGATTGAACCATCTGTACTCACATAGAAATAAGCAACCGTCTTTTCCGTGTTCTCGAATCCTTTCAGTTCCTCGATCACATGAGCCTGCTGGTCAAAAAATGTATCCGCTTCTTCCTCTTTATTCAGAAGCGCCCCATAAAGCTTGATCCACTCGGTTCTTCCAAGCGGATGTGACTCATAACTGGAGTAATCTACAAATACCGGAATCCCAAGATCTTCGATCATTTCCTGTACTTTCGGTGTATGAAGGATCATCGTTGATTCGATTGCCAGATCACAGTCTCCGTCAACGAGAGTCTCATAATCCGGTTCGCTGTATTTTCCCGCAAATGTCATCGCTCCGGATTCCATTGCTTCCTTTGCACTCTCTACATACCAGCCGGAAGCCTCAAGCCCGGAGAATTTCACCTTGTCAATTCCGCCGATTGCATCAAACAGAGACATGGATGCTGTCGCCGCCATATAAATATTCTCTGTCGGCTGCTGGATCACAACAATATCATCCGCCAGATTTTCCGGTTCTTCTTCACCTTCCGGAACGATCAGATATTGCTTATCTTCATGGACATCGATCAACTTATATCCATCCTTATAATAGTATACATCGAATTCTGTCGCGTAAGTCAGATCCATTGTAGATTCATAGGTAAGCCCTTCGATTTCCGGTGCTTTTTTTGTCTTGTCGGCTGCATCTTTGGTCTTATCCTTTGTTACATCTGTACCTGCTGAATTATTACCGCTGTTTCCACCGGAGGCTGCGGTAGAACCGCAGCCTCCGAGCAGAAGTGCAGCTGAAAGCATTAACGCTGTGATTCTGCATCTTTTTATCTTCATTCTATTTTTCTCTCCTATTTCTCTGCCGCTGCTACTGCCGCATCAAACTTCTCGTTCGTCAGCTCTTCACATCCGTAGAGAACACCGTAAACCTTGATCCACTCCTGCTTTCCAAGTTCTGTCTTTTCCTCGGAAGAACGATCAACGAGTACCGGAATTCCAAGCATTGCAAGCTTTTCTGTCAGCTCTTCGAACTGTTCCGTCTTCTCTTCTACTGTCAGAGTCTCTTTTGTATCTTTACTGTCTTTATCTGCTATTTTGTCAGTATCTTTCGCTGCATTTTCCTCAGAATCTTCTCTTGGAAGAATATCTCCTGTAAACAATGCAAGATTCACTTCACTCTTCACAAGGTTCTTCAACTTCAGCTTGTCCGCTGTTCCTGCATATGCAACTTCAGCATTCTTCTCTCCGTCTTTTGCTTTCATCTTATCAGCAATCTCGGATACTGTACAGTCTTTGCTCTTCATTCCAACTGCCGCAACATTGTCAAGAAGATCGAGATCTTTCATCGTATTCAGAATCTCATCAGACTCTGCATAAGTATGATCCACAGGTTTCTTCACAATGATCATATCCTGCTCAAGACCAACCGGAACTTCCACATCCTCCGGAACAATCAGATATTTCACAACATTTCCTTTGTAAAGCTCTGCTGCCAGTTCCTGTTCGCTTGTGCCGTTGTTATCCGAAGCTGCGGATTCCTCGGCAGAAGCATCCACTTTGCTTTCTGCATCTGAGTTCTTAGAATCTTCTGATCTATTGATCGTAACAGAAGCTACTTTCTTCTTGGAAGACTTCTCATTTTCAGACTTTGTTTCCTCTGCTTTTTCAGGGTCTCCTGCTGTGTCCTTCGTCATATCGATTTCAAGAAGTACAATCCCCTGATCATAATGATAAATCTTGAAATATTCTGCATAGTCAAGCTTTGTCTCTGACTGATATTCCAAACCTATGATTTCAGGTGCTTTTTCATCCAGCTTCTGGTTACTGCTTGTTGAAGCATCTGTTCCGTTTGCAGATGTTCCTCCATTCGCCGCTGCAAGATAAATGAAAATCGTATATTCTATCTCATGTGCGACAGACATTTTATCTGTCATTCCAATAATCTTATTGTTCTGATTCAACGCAACCGGAATAACAGCTGTCGCTGATCCGCCGCCCTTTGTTGTGTAATACTTATTTCCGTTCGCTTTCACATACTGATAATGATCACTGCTGAACACGAGTGTTGCATAAGCCTGTCCATTCTGGATCGTCACTTTATTACAAGTAATCTGAACCTTACCTGTTCCACCGGACCAGGTAAAACGATCCGGAGTGTATACACCGTCTTTCAGTGTTGTTCCACTGTCTACATGAGAAGTAGAACCACTTGTATCGGATTCGTATTTTGATACATTATCTGCTTTTCCGTCATTTCCATCTGTTTTTCCTGAATTAGTTCCAGATACAGAACCGCCTGGGAAAGCAGAATTGTTTGTTCCTGTATTACCTGTATTGTTGGAACCACCAGTAGTTCCGGAATTTCCTGTGTTTCCGTTGTTTCCGGAATCACCTTTATTCTCAGAATCTGTAGAATTAAGATCGGCAATCTTCTTCATTGTCTCTGACTGGAATGTCAGTGTTCTGTCATACCAGATTCCTTTTTTAATAGAATAGGCTGCTACTGCGATTTCCTTATCCAACGCTTCTACCGGAACGGTATAAGTATATTTTCCTTCTTCATTCACCTGATATGGAATCCAGGATGACTGCTCTGCGCTTGCAGCCTCTTCCTTTGTTCCCATGTACAGATAGCCGTAACCGGTTCCGCTTAATGTAAGCACGGCGCTCATTTTTCCGTCTTTTGCTGTCAGGATACAATCCACTACTTTAAACATGGAAGAACTGGAAGTTACGTCCATACTGTAGATTCCGTTTGCTACTGTTGCTTCCGGTGCTGGATTCGGATTTGGAACCGGATCCGGTGTCGGTGTTGGAGTTGGTGCCGGATCCGGTGTTGAAGTTTCTCCCGGATTCGGAATGTACATCCATAAGTACTGTTTGTCATACCAGGTCTGATCTTTTGACTTTCTCAAAGATACCGGAATTGTCTGACCTGCTTTTTCTTTCGGCACATTAAAATGAAATGCCCATGCACCTTCTTCATCCTTTGTTCCTTCTATAACAGCTGCTTTCAACAAGTCATCTTTTGAACCAAGATATAGAGCATCAAATCCTGTGTTGTTTGTCTTGATCGTAATATCAAGTTCGCCATCCTTTTCAACAACTGTTGATTCACTGACCTTGAACATCTTGAACTCTTCAGCGTCTTCTTTTACTACTTTCACAGATTCTCCTGTTACAGAAGGAGCCTCCTGCAATGGCGGAAGTTCCGGTTCCGGAGTGTTCGTAGAATCGTTAGAATCCGTAGAAGGTTCTGACTTGCCTGTCTCATCTTTTATCTGTGTATCCTTGTTATCAGTTTTTTCGTCCTCAACCTGATCTGAGACAGTTGTGCCTGGATTTTTCCCGGTGGTTTCTGTATCTTTCTCTTCTGAGTTATTTTCTAAATTTGGTTTTGTTTCTGCTTCGATTGAATTCTGATTATCTGATTTATCCGAAGAATTATCAACTTTATCAGATTCCTCTGTCTGATCTTCTTTTGTTAAATCGTCATTTCCTTTATCTTCTTTAACATTTCCTGCGTCTTCTGTCTGACTCTCATTTTGTTTCTTATCTAGATCAGCTTCTTCCACCTTAACAGTTTCCTGTAAATTTGTCTCATACTGCTGCTCATTTTCTGCCGCATATGTTCTTGTATAAGACAATGGTGAAATCACCATAGAACCTGTCAGCATAAGCGCAAGCCATCTGCTCTTATTTTTCATTTCTTTTTTGTCTCCTCTTAAGTTGTGAATTATAAAATACGGAAAATGGATAGAATTATCTTGAATCAAATGAATGATTGCTGGTCACACGTAATGCGAACAGTAAGAATGGTTCTTTCGGTACAATCAATTACTCGTGATCTGGAATTCGTATATTCCCCGCACCAACGGCCGGCAGGTTTCCTGACTTACAGATCTTCTATACAGAACACCTTCCCGGTCTCCCAGTGGATGTGCGGACTCTCCACACTTGTCTGTATAGGAGCGGTCTTCTGAAATCTAATTTCTAAGAAGACCGCATCTCTGCTCACAGTGACGAGTTCGTACAGGACTTACACCTGTTTCCCTTTTACCTGTTTCAATCAGGATATGGAAATATATTCTCTGATCAAACAGCACCGAACGCTATTATTTCTGACTAACTATAACATTTCATTATATTGAAGTCAACTATTCCGCCTTCACGGCCCAGCGCATCTTCGTAGATCTTGCCCTTCCGTTCTGTGCACATTCCTGCGCTGACGGACGTACAACATCCCTTGCATATTCGGAATAGATTCCTTCTTTGTATCCTGCTTTGAGTGCTTTTTTTACAAGCTTGTCCTCTCCGGAATGGAATGTAAGAATTGCTACTCTTCCGCCCGGTTTTAATGCTCCCGGGAGTTTCTCCATAAATTCATAAAGCACTTCGAACTCATTATTGACATCAATACGAAGTGCCTGGAATGTTCTTTGGCAAGTCTTCTTGATAATGTCCTTCTTTTCTTTATTATTCGGAAGGAAATCTAAAGTCTTCTCGATGACATTTCTAAGCTTTGTTGTTGTATCAATGCGATTGCCCTTGCGGATCTCTGTTGTGATCGCTTTCGCCAGCTCTTCGCAGTATGGCTCATCTGAATTCTCGTAAAGCATTCCGGCAAGCTCTTCCTCGGAAATGTTATCAAGGCGCTCTGCTGCGCTGATTCCCTTCTCCTGGTTCAGTCGCAGATCCAGCGGTCCGTCAACTTTGAAAGAAAATCCTCTCTTCGGATTGTCGATCTGCATAGAGGAAACTCCAAGGTCCGCAAGGATAAAATCAAATCCTCCAACTTCTTTTGCAATCTCATCGATCGTGCAGAAATTCTGCAGACGGATACTTAAAATGTCTTCTCCGAATCCCTGATCTGCCAGACGTTTTCTTGTCTTTGCAGACTCTTCCGGGTCAACATCTGTTGCATAGATGTGCCCCTCACCGTTCAGACATTCCAGCATTGCTTTTGTATGTCCACCATATCCGAGTGTCGCATCGAATCCTGTCTCCCCCGGCTGAATCTTCAAGAAATCAAGAATCTCATTTACCATGATGGAAATGTGCATTCCGGCAGGAGTGTTTCCCTTCTGGATTACATGCGCGATTGTATCCTTGTATTTCTCCGGCTGTAACTCTTTATATTTCTCCTCGAATTTCTTCGGGTATTTTCCTTTATACCTCACACGACGCTTGTGCGGTGTCTGTGATTCCTGAATATTTTGATTGTTCTGTTCGCTCATTTCGCTCTCCTGTTCTTATTTTTACAACGTATGTACAGTATACCATGAAAGTTATTCACAATATACCATGAACTTTGAAATGTTTTCCACATAAGTCTGCATATTTTTCACCTATTCACATTTCTTTACCGGAACCTGCATGGATTCGCTATTTTATCCGGCTGCATATCTTACTGCCACGTTCATCACTCCGGCAAGCATCATCACAACCACCGGATTCAGTTTTGTCTTACGAAGCAGTAACAGACAGATTCCGAAGATCACCACCATAAACCATTTTGTCGCCGCAAACTGCACAATTCCATCTGTCCAAAATGCAGTGTGCAGAATTGCGATACCTGCGGAGGCGATCAGTGCGACAACTGCCGGTCTTAAGGATTCCAGCACGCTCTGGAACATTTTCATTTTCTTATATCTTAAATAAAACCATGCGATCAAAGTTACGATAATACAAGACGGCAGAATGCACCCACAGGTCGCCGCAACAGATCCCGGAACTCCCGCAATCTTGCTGCCGACAAATGTTGCCGCATTGATTGCAATCGGCCCAGGTGTCATCTGGGAAATCGTGATCAAATCTGTGAATTCTGTCATCGTAAGCCAACCATGCTGTGTCACAACCTGTTCTTGGATCAGAGGCATCGCCGCATAACCGCCGCCAAAGCTGAACAGTCCAATCTGAAGAAAGCTTAAAAATAATTTCAAATAAATCATTTCTCTTCACTTCCTTTCCTCGTGATCTTTTTCTCAATTAATGCGCGGAGTACTCCGACAATTCCACAGATCAGAATCACATAGACTACATTTACCTCAAATATGCAGGAAGCTATAAATGCCCCGACCATAAGTACGTATGACAAAGCATCTTTCTTCTTCACGATTCCGGCACCCATGTCATATGTCACAGATGCGATCACGGCGCCCACTCCGGCCTGCATTCCTTCGAGCATTAAGCTGATGATCTGGTTACTTCGAAATGCCTGATAACCGGCAGAAAGTATCGATATAATAAGAAATGGTGGGATTACTGTCCCGGCAATTGCTGTCAGAATCCCCGCAATTCCAGCCAGTTTATATCCGATCACGATTGCTCCGTTCACTGCGATTGCTCCCGGTGCCGACTGCGCGATCGCCACAAGATCCAACATTTCTTCTTCCTCAATCCAATGATATTCATCTACGAACTTTTTCTTCATCAGGCTGACGATCACATAACCTCCACCAAACGTGAACGCACTTAAGTAAAAGGTTGACCAGAAAATCTTCCACAATTTTTTATCTTGTTTTTTTCCTTGCGTTTTTTCTTGTTGTTCTTCCATATATATTGTCCTCGTATATTATGATTATGCGAATTGCGTAGCACTAGAACTCCCGCCACACTATATGCTATTGGCAGGCAAAATTCCCTAACTATGATATTCTTTCTCTTGTAGTCTATCGCAATCAAAATGATTATGCAATCGCCTTGAATTTTTTACATTATATTTTCCTTTTTGAAACCTTAATTTTATCTGAATTTTCCCTATTTGGAAAATGATTATGATACAATGAGAACAGTAATATTTATCATAAAGGAGATTGAAATTGAAAAACCTATTTTTTCGATTCTCTTGTGCCGTTCTCCTGTGTTGCTGCCTGACCGGATGCGGTAGCATACAGCACAAATCCAGTACGGACACGGCCCAGGCGCAGGGTACTAAGGCACCACCCAAGACAGCGGATGATTTTTCTATCTCATCAGATTCTGAAAATGAAACTGTAGATGAAACTTCTTCTGCTGATGCCGCCATCCCATCTGCTTCTGAATCTGAATCCGTAACTCAGCAGGAACTGCTGACCGGCGCAGCGGCTCTTTACAGCAATGGACAGGAGATCAGCTTTGACCCTTCCTGGCAATACGCAGACTTTTCTGCAATCAATTCTGGAACAGCTACTATTTATCTTGCAGATTCTGATCGCAAGGATATCGTCGTCGGCGTGAATGCCGGACATGGAACTTCCGGTGGTGCTTCTGTAAAGACACAGTGTCACCCGGATGGTTCTCCAAAGACAACCGGCGGAAGCACTGCTCAGGGCGCAACTTATGCGACTGCAGTTTCCGGGGGAATGACATTTAACGATGGAACTGCTGAAAGCACTGTTACACTTCAGATGGCTCAGATTCTGAAAGATAAGCTGCTTGCTCAAGGATATGATGTCCTTATGGTGAGAAATAGCGACGATGTCCAGCTTGATAATGTTGCCCGCACCGTACTCTGTAACAATGTAGCTGACTGTCACATCTCACTCCACTGGGATGGAGATGGATTGGGATATGACAAAGGCTGTTTCTACATTTCTGTGCCGGATGGTCTGAAAAGTATGGAACCTGTCGCTTCCCACTGGCAGGAACATGATGCACTTGGGGCCTCTCTTGTAGAAGGACTTCGTACAGAAGGAATGACCATTTACCAAAATGGTTCTATGAATATTGATCTGACACAGACTTCTTATAGTACAATTCCGTCTGTTGATATGGAACTTGGAAATGCAAGCTCTGACCACAGTGATTCCACACTAAACAGTCTGGCTGATGGTCTGGTTCTTGGACTCAATGCTTATTTTGGAAATTAGAATTCTTATTGAGTTATTTATTTTATTTTTTAAGGAGGTTATTATGGAGCCACTCATTCGTGTTAAAAATATGTACAAGATCTACAATCCTGGAGAAAATGAAGTCCGCGCACTGGATGATGTTTCTCTTGAGATCAACCAGGGGGAATTTATTGCCATTGTCGGACATTCCGGCTCTGGTAAATCTACATTTATGAATATGCTCGGCTGTCTTGACACACCTGATTCCGGGGAATATTTTCTGGACGGAAAAGATGTTGCCAATCTCTCAGACAATGAACTGTCTGATATCCGCAATCACAAGATCGGCTTCATCTTTCAGGGATTTAATCTGATTCCAAACCTGGATGCACTTGGAAATGTAGAACTTCCACTGATCTATCGCGGACTTGGAAAGCAACAAAGAAAAGAGATTGCCGGGGAAGCTCTATCGAAAGTTGGACTGGAAAATCGTATGGACCACAGACCGAACCAGCTTTCCGGTGGACAGCAGCAGCGTGTCGCTGTAGCCAGAGCAATTGCCGCACAGCCGCCAATCATCCTTGCCGATGAGCCGACCGGTAACCTGGACAGTAAATCAACTATCGAGATTATGAATATCCTCAAAGACCTTCATGAGTCTGGAAGAACAGTTATTATCATTACACATGATGATGAAATTGCTAATCAGGTTGACCGTGTTGTCCGCATTATGGATGGAAAGATTGTGAGTGATAGTGTAAATCCGTAGCAATTTAAATCTTTACCTGCAATTACAGAGAGAGGGCAGTACTTCACGATTTCTTAATTGTTGAAGCACTGCCCTCTCTTTATGTTTCTTATTAGATATTTCTTAGCAGAATCTCTAATTACTTCTATTCACTTTTTATTCTACTGATACAAGCTCAATCTTGAAGTTCAGTTCTTTTCCTGCCATCTCATGGTTTGCATCGAAAGTGATTGTTGTCTCTTCCTTAGCTGTTACCTTTACCGGAAATGGCTGTCCATACTGATTGGACAGGTAAACCTGCTGTCCCACTTCAAGGTCTTCAGATCCCGGGAGTTCTGCAATCTCTACTGTGAAGATAGCTTCCGGATTCGGCATTCCATAAGCTTCTTCCGGCATCAGATGGATGTCCACTACCTGACCAACTTCCATATCAGCTACTGCTGCATCAAATCCTTTGATCATCTGTCCTGCACCGCATACGAACTCAAGCGGCTCTCCACGGTCATAAGAAGAATCAAACTGAGTTCCGTCATTGAATGTTCCTTTGTAATGTGTACGGCATTTCTTTCCAACATTCTTTCCTTCCATTGTAGTGTGTGATCCGCATCCGCCACCGCAGCTGCTTCCACAAGAATGTCCCTCTTCATGATCTCCACAGGAATGTCCTTCCTCATGGTGATGATGATCACATGTAGCTCCTCTGGATACAAGCTCACCTTTCAGGTATGCCTCTACTGCCTGATCTGCGTCTCCCTGAGCACCTGAACATAATTCAACGCCGGCCTCTGCAAGTGCTGTCTGAGCTCCGCCACCGATTCCACCACAGATCAGAACATCTACATTCTGTCCTGCAAGCAGTCCTGCCAGTGCTCCGTGTCCTTCCCCATTAGAACCGATCACTTCACTGGAAACCACCTTATTATCTTCTACTTCGTACACTTTGAAAGTCTCTGTCTTTCCAAAATGCTGGAAAATATTTCCGTTGTCATAAGTTACTGCAATTTTCATTGTAAAATCCTCCGTTTCAAAATTCCCTGTCAGACTAGTATAATCCATTACGCAGGTAAAAGCAACCTTTGTGTGGATGCGAAGTTGCTCCTTGTAGCAGTTACTGTTCACACGGTGTGCGACCAGCAACGCAAACAGTATCATTGACACAATCTTCATGAGACACTATACTTGTTATAAAACTTACTCCAAACCATCAGAAAGTGAGCACAACCATGGAATATGAACACATTACCCATTCCTTTGAACCAATCTATAATGAAGACTCCGAGATTCTGATTCTTGGAACTCTTCCTTCTGTAAAATCACGGGAAAATAATTTCTACTACGGACATAAACAAAATCGATTCTGGAAATTGTTGGCGAAACTTTGTGAGGAGGAAACTCCGCAGACAGTTGAAGAGAAAACGACCATGTTACTCCGCCACCATATCGCCATCTGGGATGTTATTCAAAGCTGTGACATCAAAGGCTCCAGTGACAGCAGTATCAAGAATGTGACACCAACTGATTTGAAACAAATCTTAGATCATTGTCAGATTCGACAAATCTATGCAAACGGAAATAAAGCCGGAGCTCTTTATAAGAAATATCAGCAGCCGCTGACCGAAAGAGACATCCTTGTGCTTCCTTCCACCAGCCCGGCCAATGCCGCCTGGTCACTGGATCGTTTGTACGAAAAATGGAGTGAGATACTGAGGTGAATTATATTGCCTCAGTTCTCACTCCATTTTTATTCGAATAAATTACTATTTCAAACAACTTAGATTATTCGCTAACCTGCGCTCTTCTCTGCTCAAACACTGCTGCCAGTCTCGGCAGAATCTTATTGCATGCCATCGTGTATGCCGCGCCAAATACATTTGCCCCAATACGAAGCGCTACCGCATACGGCATTCCGAACAAGCCGGATGCAATCGACAATGCACCAAATGTATTAAATGCTGTCTGCCATGCATACCCTGCAGAATATCCGACTCCGATTCCTCCGATCATTCCGATGTATGGATACATTGACTCCGGAAGCACCAAATACAGGATAACAAATAACAGACATCCTACTATATTAAATGCAGCTCTCTTTCCTGCTCGTTCTTTACAGTCATCCGGGAATGGAAGACAAACAGACATGCTTGCGATCCCCGCCCACATTGCTCTCGGAAGTCCAAGCAACGACATGAATAACATTGCACTGGAAACAACTAATGAAAGACGAATGTACCATCTGTTTCTTGCAGAGCTGATATTGAACTCGCGGAACAAATCAAGAAATGATCTTCTATACGGTCTGTTCTTCTGATTCTTATAGAAGATTGCCATACACAATACCATTCCAACCAAAAGGCCAGCCACGCGATACAAGTACTCCTGTCCGGTCACATCATATCCCTGGAGAAGAAGATATCCAAGAACAAATGTAGAATGATTGTACATGATCACATTGTGACATCCCAGAATCATAAGAAGCAAAATACATACTATATTAATAAAGAATGCCGGAACCGGTGACACCATGTTCGAAAGCTTCGGTCCTGCAATCAATATTCCAAAGATTCCGACGATGGAGGCCAATCCGTGCGTTGTACGAATTCCAAAATCTGCCTGTCGAAGAACAAGCACCGCAAGAAGCACTGTAACGCCTACTACACTGTTGTTATTCCCTGTGAAATGACTATATAAAGAAACTACCGCCACACAAAATGCCATTACAAGATAGACTTTAAAATTATAAATAAGAATGTGGCGATACCTTTCCTTCTTGTCTTCTGTCGCTTTGATCAGCTGCTTAGATGCAACTGAACTGAGCTGTAATTCCTGATAAAATGTCATATATCTCTTCCTCCCACTGTTATTTTTCTTCAAAATATCGTAACTGTTCAGAGCCAACCTCTGAACAGTTGCAAAATATCAACGAGAAACTATAATACAAATCCATCTCGGAGTCAATAAAAATTTTATTAAAGTTTTCTGATAAATTTGAATTATTCGAACAATATATAGAATTTAATTTTTAGACTTTACAAAACGCAGGCTCTATGATAAGATAGTTTGTGTCGAGCGGAAGTGGCGGAATG
>ERZ827496.3868-NODE-3868-length-12345-cov-3.670627_pt1 | contig 12345 bp, 10 predicted proteins | sample MGYA00519769_ERZ827496 | MGnify/ENA primary metagenome ERZ827496 (study PRJEB31778, sample SAMEA3449327) | human gut metagenome | biome: human gut; feature: human-associated habitat; material: faeces | place: United Kingdom | collected 2010/2012 ...
ATATTCTGTTTTCGTAATTCTACACCATAACTGGATATTATCTGCATTTTTATTTCTCCCTGATAACTCTTTTCTCAGATTCTGTTGTTTTTTCTACTACCCATGGCTATATTTTAGCACATATAGTGCCAGAAGTAAACATATGTTCTTTCTTTGAATAAAAAATTTGCGCGTCTAACTCATCACTAAAGTAACGAGAATGCGACGCGCAGTTATTCAATCCGATAAAAAATAAGATCTTTCTGCGTTCCTTTTTCATCAAGCTGCATCAAATAATTTTACCCCCTCTTTCTTTACATTTGCATAAAATGGATAAACATCAACCCAATTCAGAAAATGTTTTTCACTTTTTGCAATTGGCTTAATATCAAGATCATGATCCATATTAAAATCAAAAGTTTCTCCTGCCAATTCATGACGATACTGCTTAATATCTATATCAGACAGATCAAGGAGAATCATAATATCGATATCAGAATCTTCTCTATAATCTCCTCTGGCATATGAGCCGTATAAAATAACACTTTTCAAATGTTTCCCATATATTTTCTGTAATATTTTTGTGTATTGTTCCAACAATGTCTTCATCGATACCGGCATAATCCCGCCCCCTTCTATCTGATAAAACATCTTTATTCGATAACCACTATTTCTTCCATTTAATTATACGCTTTTATATCATTATTCCGCAATGAAATTTTTTCGACATAATTCTCCAGACATACAAAAACAGACTGAGAACCTGATATATATTCTTATCAAGCTCCAGTCTGTTTTGCGTGCTCAAACATATAAGATATAACTATGAGTAAATAACAAATGCTGATTACTAATATCCTTTGAATTATTTAACCGTTACCTTACAGGTCAGTTTTTTGGAACCACTCTGAACGGTAATGGTTGCAGTTCCTTTTCTGATGCCTTTTACAACACCTTTGGATGTGACAGTTGCGATCTTTTTGTTGGATGATCTGTAAGTGACCTTCTCATCAGTATTTCTTGGTGTTGCAACGGCTTTGATGGTGAAGGTTTTTCCTCTGTTCACGGTCTTTGTTTTTGGTACACCGGTGAGTTTTGTTGTTTTGACTTTTGGCATTACCTTGATAGTAACAACTGATTTTTTGCTTCCGGCTTTTACTGTAATCTTTGCAGTTCCAACCTGTTTTCCTGTGACAACACCTTTGGAATTTACAGTTGCGATATTCTTATTAGAAGTGCTGTATGTAACCTTATCCTGACTTGTGATCGGGTCAAGAACTGGTTTCAGAGTTACTGTTTTTCCTTTGTAGATGCGGGTGGATTTCAGGTTTGTGATGTAGCGGGTAGATACCTTGCCTTTCTGAACGGTTATCATTACAGCAACTGATACTCCACTTTTTAAATTAATATCCACATACGTTTTTCCGGATTTGTTTTTTGCAGTAAGTTTGAATGTACCATTTTTGCTGACATTGGACACTGTTACAAGATTCTTATTTCTTGCTGTTACACTCTTTACATAATCTCCTTTTGTAAAACCGGAAGCACGGACTGCAGTTGTGGACTGGCCATATTTCAGGGTGGTCTGATCTACATTAACATGGACCGTATAAGTCAGAATTTCTCCAAATTCTATCTGTCCGCACCGCTTACAAGTTCTCTCATTCTGATAAGCCTCTGATGCATCTATCGGGTAGCTTTTTCCAATCTGGTATCCATGAGCACCTGTTGCAATCTCCCGCAATTTCCATTCTGACCATTCATGCCCCAGTATAGGAGTAATCAACTCATCATTCGGATCAGAAATCTCCTTTTTTGCCTCTTTGTCCAAAAAACACTTTCCGCATTTCATGCACTGATAGTATTCACGTCTGCCTGAGTTCCAGCAATTGGCAGCTAATCCCGGAACTAATTCCAGTTCATGGCCTGTTGCAGGATATACTACAGATTCTAATTCATTTCCATTGTATGTATCATCATAATTTTTTCCGCAGGATTCACAATGCCAGTAACCTCTGTTTCCATCTTCCGTACAGGTTGCTTCTTTCCAGTCAACCCAGGTAAATTTATGTTCAAGCTTCTCGATTTTTGTCTCACCGGAAACTACAGTTCCTGCCTCATTGCTGAAATCTTTTCCGCATACATTGCAATGCCAGTATTCGATGTTTCCCTCGTTTATACAAGTCGGCTCAACACTTGCATAATGAGTTAACGGATCTGCAACATTATGGAAGGCAAAGCTTTCTCCTGCTGCATAGGTTTCGGCTGTGGAACCTTTATGGCCTATGATCACAAGTGTACTGTTCTTCTCAGTATCTGAATTGTAGCCGATCGCACGTTTCTCGATTTTTACAGAATTTCCTGGAATGTAAACACTTCTGAGCGCCTGGCAGCCTTTAAATGCATCGGTGTCAATCTTGGTTACATTTTCTGGGATGGTGATGTCTTTAAGTTTACTGCAGTCTACAAATGTACCATATACAACACTTGTCAGTCCTTTTGATAAATGAATTGCTTCGAGACCATAACAGATTGAAAATGCATATTCCCCAATTTCTGTTACACTATCTGGAAGTTCTAGACTCTTAATGCTACGACACCAGGTAAATGCATGCTCTCCAATTGTTTTCAGATTCTTCGGGAATTTTATGCTTTCAAGATTGTCATCATCATCAAATGTACCGTCTTTGATCTCGGTGATACTGTCCGGAAGTTCAACTGTTTTTAAATTGTCATTACTTGCAAATGCATATTTTCCTATATCTGTTACGGATCCCGGAACTATCATCGTACTGTATTGACCACTTGAAAATGCACTGTCTCCGATTGTTTTCAGTCCATTTGGTAATTTGAACTCTGTTACCCCAGTGTTCCTAAATGCGCCAGCTTCAATCGTTGTCATTCCAGCTGGCAGATTAATTTCCGTCAGTCTTCCACAGCCTAAAAAAGCCGCTTCTCCAATTTCTGTGACACCGTCTGGAATTACAATACTGTTCAATCTTCCGCACCCTGAAAACATAGAATTATTTATACGTTTAAGTCCGTATGGAAGTTTAACACTTCTCAAATCTGAACAACCGGAAAATACTCCTGTTCCTATATCTGTCAGATTATCCGGAATTTCAATAGCTGTTAGGCTACTGCAATTATAAAAAGTATTCGCTTCTATACTTTTCAGATTTTTGGAAAGTGTTACATTGCTGAGCTTCTCACAATTTCCAAATGCGTTCTCTCCTAAAGTTGTCAGGCTATCCGGCAAAACAATATTGCTTAAGCTGCTGCAGTTCTCAAACGCAGCCTTTCCAATTGATGTCACACTGTTGGGAATATTAATACTGCTCAGACTATTGCAATTATAGAACATACTTTCTTCAATAGTTGTAAGTCCCTCTGGTAATACAATATTATTCAGCTTTCCACATTGGCTAAATGCTCTCTGTTTTATTGATGTTACACTTTTAGGAATATTAATATTGCTCAGACTGCTGCAATACTGAAATGCACCTTCACCTATAGTCGTTACTCCATCCTTTAATACAACATCTTTCAGATTGCTGCATCCATAAAATGTCTCTCTTTCTATTGTTGACACACTCTTAGGAATATTAATACTGCTTAAACTATCGCAATTGCTGAATGCGCATTCTCCAATACTTGTCAGGTTTTCCGACAATATAATTGTACTTAAATTACTACAACCTGAAAATGTATAATTTCCCAAACTTGTTAAACTTTTTGGTAATGTAACACTGGTTAAATTCTTACAATCCTGAAATATACCATCCCATGACCCACAATTAAGAGAAGTAATTCCTTCTCCAATTTCTATGCTTTTAATCCTTTCATCATTTCTAAACTGCCAGGAAAATGCCACACCACTACCTTCAATCACAAGCCGTCCATCCCCATACAGCTTATAAGTAGCATTACTTCCACAGCTTCCACTGTCAACAACTTCCGAACTGTCGCCCGCACCAGCTATCACAGCTTCTCCATCTGAAAAACCATTTTCCACTTCTGCTTCCAGTTCTACATTCTCAGAGCTGTCTGCTTCTGTCTCTACATTCAGTTCCTCTGCACTGTCGTCAAACATCTCCAGATTACTGGCATCGTCAGCCTGCGCATTCTCATCGGATACTTCACTTTCAGTTTCTTCCTCGCCTTCTGCGTCTGACGCTGCAGCGACAGTTTCCTCACTTTCATCCGCTCCTGCAGTTTCATTTTCCGCTGCATCTACTGCAATTTCCGCTGTTGTCTCTGTCGCTGTATCTCCGTTTTCTGTTCCTGCTACTTCTGTTTCATCTGCCTGAAATTCCTCAGCCGCATGTACAGACACTGTCTCCACCGGCACCGCCACTGTTGTCAGGATCATAGCCGCAGACAGCAGCCATGCAATGTTCTTTTTCTTCATAAATTTCCCCCATTTTCCAATTCACATTTATAATAAAATTATAAATTTCCCATCACATTTAATCAAGCTTTGTTTAGAATATTTTTGTCATATTTTGTCTGTTTTTAGACATTTTTTAACATTTTTTCTACTATAAAAACCCGGCAACTGCACATGTGATAACTTTTGCACCTGCTTTATTACCAAAATACCAAAAATACGACGTGCAGTTATTCAAAATAAATATCTGTACTTTCTTCTCCTGCTCATAATAATCTCAAATACTCTTTCTTTATATTCCTGCGGATAATAACTTTCCATATCCAATATTTCTTTTACATCTTTTTCATTAAATTTCAGCCTTATCTGCTGACCATACAATTCTTCCGCAATCTCGATCTGCTCATCAAAATCTTCACACAGAGTTTTCGATCGTGCCTCCTCCATCAGATTATTTATGTTTTCTTCCATCGGATAATCCATCTGTATATCTGATAGCAGTCCTGCACCGTTATCAAATATTGGACATAAATGATATTTTTCTTCTGCATCCATTAAAACTCCAATATTATGCATATGCCGATCTTCATTCATAAAAAATGTATCAATTGCCAGGATCTTACTCATATACTTTCCAAAATCGCTAATTCCCGTAATGCGTTCCGTCTGATCTACTATAAATTCCAGTCTTTCCGAATGTTCTGGAATCGTGAATAATTTTTTATAAAGACTTTCATTATAAAATCCATAAAAAAGTCTTTCTAATGTAATAAGCTGCCATCCCTCAGGCAAAAAATTTTCACTTTTACATCCCAGATATTTTCTTCTCTTATAACTAATCTCTTCTGTTTTATATAAAACATACTCTTCCTGTTTCAGTGAAGATTTTTCCAACAAACGTGAAACAACATATTCCACCAATCCCTCATATCCCATATAATCAGCTTTATACCATACATTATTCCTGCACCATTTCAATTGGTTTCCTTTTGACGATTGTCTGTCATTTGTTTTGATATCCTGTTCAAAAAGCTGCACCATCTTTACCTCTCAATCCTGATCCAGAAATCATCCTCTGCCATTCTTCCTTCGGTCTTTTCTATGATCATAAACGGATCATAAAATGGCAGATTCAAATCTTCTAATACCAATTTTATTTTGTCTCGTTGTCTCGGGAAACAACGAGATTCCAGAAATTCCTCGTATTCTTCAAAGGTTGGTTTTTCATTTCGGCCAAATGCTTTTTTAATAAAATTGTTTGTATAATTATATATTTTTACTTTTCTGCCTCTCTCATCCACATCAATAATCGTACATATTTCACTCTTAAACATGTACCATAAGCGTATCGGATATTCTTTTTCCGGCACGCGGAGGTTTTCCTCTATCTGAGGATACTCGTTTAAAATATGAACTAATGTCGTAACCGGTCCTGTAATATCCCGATTTTCACTTTCCCATCTTTCTATTGTTTTCTGAGATACATTTACTAACTTTGCAAAATCTTTTTGTGTAAGCTTCAATTTCTTCCTTAAAATTCGTATATCTTCTGCCCGTATCGAATGTTTCACAGCATATCCTGTCATTTTAGATTCCCCCTTTCTTATTAATATACCCTTATTTTAAGGGTATAACAAGCTATTTTATTCCTCATTTTAAGGATTTTCTATATTTATAAAAACCCGGCAGCTGCACATGTGATAACTCTCCATGTTTCATCTGCCGGGCTTCTGTTTTTATTTTCTTTTGTATTCTTTCACTGTTATGGCGATTTTACGTACGCCTGCTTCATCGTTACTTCACCGTTATCTTACAGTTTAGTTTTTTCGCTCCGCTCTGCACGGTGATCACGGCCGTCCCTTTTCGGATTCCCTTTACAACACCTTTGGAATTTACCGTAGCGATCCTGCGATCCGAGGAACGGAAAAGAATCTTTTCGTCGCTGTAATACGGCACGGTCACTGCCTGGATCGTGTATGTTTTTCCACGAAGTATGGTTTTTGTTTTGGGCACGCCGGTCATCTTTGCAGTCCTTACTACGGCAATATTGTTCAAAAAACGGAACCCATTTTTCTTTGCGTAAGTCTGAGCAGTAGAACCCTTTTTTCCGGCAATGACAAAAGTTTTATTTTTTCCACTATTGAAATTATAGCCGATCGCTTTTTTTTCTATCACTGTTTTACTGTTGAGGATCGTAATCTTTTTCATTGCCAGGCAATCATAAAAAGCATGGCTTCTGATCTTTTTCACACTGGCAGGTACTGTAATATTCCCCAGTTTTCGACAATTACTGAATACACCGTTCCCGATCTCTGTAAGCTTCTTCGGCAACGACACCTTTCTGAGATCTGTACAAAAAGAAAACGCATCTTCCCCAATAACCGTAACACTGTCCGGAAAGCTTACTCCTGTCAAACCGCAATGCCGAAAGGCCGCTCTTTCTATCCTGGAAACGCCCTGTCCAAGCGTAACCTTTTTCAGCTTCATATCCGCCTCAAATAACGATTCCGGTAATATTTTCACACTTCCCGGAATGCTGACAGATTCCAGATTGTTACAGTAACTGAAAGCATATTCATCAATTTTTGTTACAGTTTTCGGTACATCCAGGCTCATAAGCTTACTCTGGTAAAAAGCATATGCACCAATGCTTTTCAGTCCATCAGGAAGCTTGATCCTGGTGATCGCAGTATCTCTAAATGCCCACATCCCAATACTCCGCAGAGTTCCCGGCAACGAAATCCTCTTCATATTTCTGCAGTCTGAAAAGGTTCTGTCACCGATTCCCGTGATCCCAGATGCAACGGTTACTGTTTTTATCATTGCTGATCTGTATGAAAAATCATCGGTAACCTTAACCTCCCCTTTTCCCTGTATCTGCAGGTTTCCATTGGAGTACAACCGGTAAACAGCTTTGCTTCCACAGGAGCCCTTCGCAACAAGCTTTGCAGTGCTCTGCACACCTGCTGCCGATGCTTCCTGTGCATATTCAGCCGCATAACCAGTCTGTGCATGTACAGCCACAGAAGATACACAGGACCCTGTCAGGATCATTGCCGTTGATAACAGTATTGCGATTTTTTTCCCAAACATAAAAGCTCCCTCCCTGAGAATCGATCGGATATCCACGATTTTCTCCCATGCAGCAACAAAAGGACCGACATACATCCGGTCCTCCTGTTCATCATTTAGAATCTGTTGGTTAATCCAACCACATACATATCTTCTTTATATTCCGGGATCTTCACAAGAAGTCCCTCTGCAGTATCTTCAGTTTCTACCTTCACTGCCGGATCAAATGGTCTCAGCGCTCCGTGATAGCCCTTGATCAGGAATTCATTGGCGCCTTCCTTCAGATGATCTGCAAACACATTCAGATTTCCGTCTTTCTGTGTATAATGGAGCTCGATTCCACTCTCAAGCAGCTCAGATTCACGGTCACTGCAGCGTGTTCCGTAAATACCGTCATGGTTTACCTTCAGCCATGCACCCAGGATCTTCAGTCTTCTTACCTGCTCCTCCTGGATAGTTCCATCTGCCTTTGGGCCGATGTTCAGGAGAAGATTTCCGTTATTTGCCACTGTTCCGACAAGAAGTGAGATCAGATCCGGAACAGAAATCAGCTTGTCATCGCCTTCGTTGGCATTATAACCGAAGGATAAGCCCATTCCACGGCACATCTCCCATTTCTCATTTCTGTTTACAGAACCGGATTTATATTCCTTAGTAAGGAAATCGTGATAACGTCCGTTGAAACGGTCATTTACCACACCCTCCGGAACCTTATTGTAATAATGTGCAAAGAAATACGGCATCATCTCTTCACTCTGTGTCGGCCATCCGATATCATTCCAGAACACACTCGGTGCATAATCATCTACAAGCTCTTTCATCTGATTATAGGAATAATCTGCATATGCAAATGTCGGACTGGCTGTTCCAAACAGATCATCATCCTCAAAAATAGGATCGTTTGCATACTGCCAATCGATCAGTCCGGAATAATACAGGCCCATGCGGATTCCTGCGTCACGGACAGCTTCTGTCAGCTCACCGGTGATATTTCTCTTTGGTCCCATTTCTACGGAATTGAAATGTGTATATTTACTTGGGAACAGGCAGAATCCGTCATGATGCTTGGTTGTCAGAACAACATACTCCGCACCTGCTTCTTTGAAGATCTCTGCCCACTGCTTCGGATCCCAGTTTTCAGCTTTCCACATAGGAATAAAATCTTCGTATTTGAAATCTTTTCCGTATTTTTCTATATGATGCTTATATGTAGGGCCTTTTCCAATATTCAGAGAATTGTAATACCATTCTGCATACGGATTATCCGCAAACCATTCCTTGGAATCAACCTCTCCCAGCTCCCATGTATGCGGTGCAAATGCCGGCACGGAATAAATTCCCCAATGGATAAAAATTCCAAATTTACAATCCTCATACCATTTTGGAACTGTGTGTGCATTTACAGAGTTCCAGTTTCCTGTGAATCTTACATCTCCCATAATTAAAATACCTTATCCTTTCTGTCCTTTCAAAAAGACATTATAATTTACTCGCTTCCCCCAACAGCTATTCTACTGTGATCTTCAATACCACCGGCATATCTCCCGCCTCAATAACCCCTCTTCCGCAGGAAATATCCAGTTCTTTATTTCTCGCAAATGCCGGATGCAGATCTGTTCCGAGGATCTCAATATCCCGGATCGTGGATTTCAAAAGCTTCATATCATTGCCAAGAGCTTTGATATGGATCTCTCCATCCTCCGGCCAGTGCAGAACAGTCGCATAAATATGATTGCTCTTACTTGTAAAACGGATATCCTCAGAAGTAAAGTGCTTATCATAGGTATCCGTGAAATGTCCCTCCGGAACCACCGTCGGTCCCTCTCCGAATATCTTCCAGTATCTGGTTCCGTATATCGCCTCTCCGTTTACCTTCAGCCATTTTCCCATTTCTCTCAGGATATGTGCATCCTCTTCCGGAATTGTTCCATCCGGCTTCGGTCCAATATTAAGAAGAAGTGCACCATTTTTGCTGACTACATCGATCAGATCCAGCACTACATCGGAAGGCTTCTTATAATCATTTCCAATGGTATAGCCCCAGGAGTTCTTAGCTACAGACGTATCATTCTGCCACAGATCCGGTGTGATATGATCTAACTGACCTCTTTCCAGATCATTCACTGCGCTGCCATAAACATATGCGTCAAATTTGGCATCAATAGCTGTTTCTTTTCCCCACTGTGCAGAACGGTTGTAATAATATGCTGCAAATTTACGAAGATACGGTTTCCATGCATACTGCTGGATCCACCAGTCAAAATACACAATGGATGGCTGATATTTATCCACGATCTCGCAGGTGCGGACAAGCCAGTCCTGCATATGTTCCTCTGTCGGAGGATTGTCATAAATATCACTCATATCTCTGGTGATTCCTGCTGCCGGCCCATAAAGATCCGCATATTCCGGATCATTGACATCAGCCTCCGGGATCTGACGACCTCCATTAAAGAACCAGTAATGCTCTGCTCTGTGAGAAGAAGCACCGAGAACCATTCCCTCTTTCTCAACCTCTGTCTTCAGCTCTCCGAGAATATCTCTTTTCGGTCCCATCTCAGCAGCGTTCCAGCGACAAAGGTCACTGGCATACATCTGAAACCCATCGTGATGCTCCGCTACCGGAACTACGAATTTCGCCCCCGCCTCTTTAAATAATGCCGCCCATTCCTTCGGATCAAACTTCTCAGCCTTAAACTGAGAAATAAAATCCTTGTAGCCAAATTTATCCAGAGTTCCGTATTTCTCTGTATGATGCAGGTTCTCCTTAGAGCCTTTCACATACATATTTCTGGGATACCATTCATTTCCGAAAGCCGGAACACTGTAAACACCCCAGTGGATAAAAATTCCGAATTTATCTCTTGCATACCACTTCGGCGTAGGATGCTCACAGAGAGAATCCCAGGTATCCGTGTACGGTCCCTGTGCGATCACCTCATCGATCAGAGAAAGGTATTCTTCTTTTTTCATCTGTTCGTCCTCTTTACATCTTTTATTTATATTGTATGGATGCCTCTATGTTATCATCAAACCTTTTGGTTGTATATGCCCAACAATTCACAAATAAAACGTTTCGTTTTTATACAAAACATACAACAAAAAAAAGACCTTGATGATGTTTTTGTTCCAACTTCATCAAAGTCTTTTCTTTTTTACATAATATTCTCTTCGATCACCTTTTCGATCCGTCTCTTCACTTCTTCTGCGAGCTCTGTGGTATGCATATCTTTGTATTCCTCATAATACATCGGAGGAAGGATATGCACCTGTACGGTGATCCTCTCTGTAGAACCGGTATCAAAAGCCTTAAAGGAATCGATCAGTGCAACCGGAACGATCGGGCATTTCGTCTTGGTGGCAGTCTTGAAGCTGCCGCCCTTGAACGGCCCCGGATGATTTCCGTTTTTACTTCTGGTTCCCTCCGGAAAGATCAGATAATTACGACCAGCCTTCACTTCCCGTATTACATTGACAATGACCTGCATGGACTGCTTCAGGTCTTCCCTGTCAATGATAAAGGCCTTCATACAGGCAAAAACCTGCTTCAGAAAAGGAATCTCTCCAACTTCCTTCTTGGCAACTACCGAAAAAGGAACCGGGCATGCCCGGATGATCGCCAGCACATCAAACAGTCCCTGGTGATTCGGAAAAAACATAAATCCGTTTTCTTTGGGGATATTTTCCTGCCCATGCACATCAATATGGATATTTCCGCCTTCGATGGCATGCTCATCTACATGTCTCAGGAATGTGTATTTCTTCTCTTCCGGATAATCATCTGTATGCGCTGCATACCAGCAAAGCTTGATCCACCAGTAGGGAACAAAGATCAGATTCCTGATCACCATCAGCAAAATTCGCTTCATTCTTATGTCCTCCTGCCTGTTTTATCCGTTCAGTTTCCCTGCGATTTTATCTTCATATCCCGGATTCTTTTTCAGAAAGACCTCATAAGCCTTGGTATAGTCTGTATAAGTTTTGGTGGTCATAAATTTCTGATAATCTGCCGCAGCCTGCTGGCTGATCTCATCTGAGATCTCAGCCGGCGAATACAGATAATATTTCTTATCCTGCACTTTTACAAGGTAAGTACTGATGCACGGATATTCCTGGTCATTCTGCAGTATAAGATTATAGCGGATATAAACATACGTATAATTTTTACTCTCAGAAATGGCCTCACAGCTGTCAATATTTACATCCTTTGCTCCATGAGCCTGGAAATATTTGACCGTGGATGAAATCTCTGTTTTTGCCTCATCAGAAATCTTATCCACACCATAACATTCCTGCATTTTTTTGTCCTTGCCTTCTACCGCAGCCTTGATATAACTTTCCACAAGCCCCTCCGGGGTTCTGTGGCTGATCCCCCCACAGCCTCTGGCTGCCAGGATGATCACCAGCAGTATCAGAATAACTCCTGCCAGTGTCGCCACATGGACAAAATTCAGTTTTTTGTTGGAATATTTCAGTTTTTTCACAGATTTTTTTCTGCGTTTCTTTTTTGTCGTCGTCATGACTTATCCTCGACCTTATTCTTCTTCACTGCCTGTGACAGTTTCATCTGCGGATATTTCTTCCTCGTTATCGTTGGTCTCTCCGTCAGCTTTTTCGGAATTTACCTCCACTTCCGGATCTTTATCTCTTACCTTGGCGATGCTTGCAACCGTTACACCATCTGTAAGATTGATCATCTTCACACCCGAAGTGATCCTTCCAAGAACTGAGATATCTGCACACTGCAGACGGATGATGATACCTTCTGTTGTGATCATCATGATCTCGTTCTCTTCGTTCACAGCCTTGGCTCCGACAACGTTTCCGGTCTTCTCGGTGATCTTGTAGCACTTCACACCTTTACCGCCACGGTTCTGGACAACAAACTCACTCATTGCTGTACG
>ERZ827496.3869-NODE-3869-length-12342-cov-3.224628_pt1 | contig 12342 bp, 5 predicted proteins | sample MGYA00519769_ERZ827496 | MGnify/ENA primary metagenome ERZ827496 (study PRJEB31778, sample SAMEA3449327) | human gut metagenome | biome: human gut; feature: human-associated habitat; material: faeces | place: United Kingdom | collected 2010/2012 ...
TACCCTCGCCGACAATTTTGTATATCAGCGTCAGCATACCCTCGCTTTTACCTGCCATAGCGCCACAGCTTGCACCTGCATTTGCTCCCTGCTCGCAGTTGCACACCGATAGCGGCCGCCGCAGAAAAAAGCCGTCCAGCTTTATGTTCACAAACTGTCCAGGTACCGCTATCTCAGAAGTATCGCCCCTGAGCACGAGTTCCATCACATTATCCGTCAGTCTTTCATTTGATACTATCTCAAAAAAGCCTTGTTTCATTTCTCACCTTTCCGCCTATTTTCTTTATATCTGCGTTTGTCCTTTTACTCTTACGCATCTATCGTCGAAATGCAAAGTGTCGTCTCTTCAAGCACATCGAGCAGCGCCGCTACTGTATCGAGAGCTGTAAATATATTGACATTGTTCTCAGTAGCGAGCTTTCTTATCTCGTGCCCATCGTTCTTAGTATTATCCGAGCTGCCGATGCTGCTCGTATTTATGATATACGCAATGTGCCCCTGACGTATCGCCTGCGGTATTTCCTCGCTGCCGTCACTTATCTTCGCCAGCACATGCGTACGGATGCCGTTTTCCTTGAGGAACTTGCCAGTACCATCTGTCGCCTCGATATTAAATCCGAGATTATAAAACCTTCTGATAAGCGGCAGAGCCTCTTCCTTGTCGTCATCTGCAATGGTCACAAACACCGTACCATAGTTTTGCAGTTTCATTCCCGAAGCCTGCAGCGCCTTATACATAGCGCGCTCGCGCTTATCATCGTAGCCTATCGTCTCTCCCGTCGATTTCATCTCAGGCGAAAGATATGCGTCGAGGCCTCTGATCTTATTGAACGAGAATACCGGTACCTTTACATACCAGCGCTCTTTTTCATCAGGATAAATATCGAATATTCCCTGCTCTTTCAGATTTCTGCCGAGAATAACCTCTGTTGCGATATCCGCAAGGCTGTAACCTGTCGCCTTGCTGAGGAACGGCACTGTTCGCGACGAACGCGGATTTACTTCAATAACATAAAGCTCCTCGTCGTAAACAAGATACTGAATGTTTACAAGACCTTTTGTTTTAAGTCCGACCGCCAAATCGCGCGAGCAGTCCACAATTTTTTTGGTGATTTCGTCGCTCAAGCTCCACGCGGGATAAACCGCGATAGAGTCGCCCGAGTGGATACCTGCCCTTTCGATATGCTCCATAATTCCGGGGATCAGGATGTCTTCGCCGTCACAGACCGCATCGACTTCCACTTCTTTTCCCATCAGGTATTTGTCTACAAGGATTGGATGCTCCTGTACGTGACGGTTAATAATCGTCATAAATTCGCGGATATCATCGTCATTGATGGCAATCTGCATACCCTGTCCGCCGAGAACGTAGGATGGACGAACAAGAACCGGATAGCCAAGTTCATTGGCTGCCTTCAATGCTTCCTCTACCGTAAATACCGTATGTCCCTTTGGTCTTGGGATTCCGCACTGCTCCAGAATCTCATCGAACAATTCACGGTCTTCTGCTGCATCGACATTTTCGGCGCTTGTTCCCAAGATTGGTACACCCATCTTCATCAGGGATTCCGTCAATTTGATCGCCGTCTGACCACCAAACTGTACCACAGCACCATCCGGTTTTTCAAGATCTACGATATTTTGTACATCTTCCGGTGTCAACGGTTCGAAATACAATTTATTTGCCACGTCAAAGTCCGTACTTACGGTCTCTGGATTGTTATTTACAATAATTGTCTCATAGCCGCTCTTTTCAAGAGACCATGCACTGTGAACCGAACAGAAGTCGAATTCGATACCCTGTCCGATACGGATTGGGCCGGAACCAAGTACCAGCACTTTTTTCTTCGTACGCGTCGCATCTACTTCACATTCGCTTCCGAAACAGCTGTAATAATATGGTGTCGCTGCCGCAAACTCTGCTGCACACGTATCTACCATCTTAAACGAAGCCGTGATGCCATTTTCAAGACGCATTGCACGTACTTCTTCTTCGGTCATACCGGTATATCTTGCGATCACATTGTCCGGGAACTCAATTCTCTTTGCTTCCGCCAAAAGTTCCGGTGTGAGTTTTTCATTTTTCAGACGCTGTTCCATCTCAACCAAAATGGCAATCTTATCGATAAACCATTTGTCAATTTTTGTAATATCATGGATTTCATCATACGATGCCCCTTTGCGGATCAGCTCAGCGATAACATAAATTCGGCGGTCATCGACGATACGTACGCGCTCCAGCAGTTCTTCTTTGGAACGGTCGGTATATCTTCCGGTGTCAAGGCTGTCCAAATGCTGCTCCAGAGAACGGATCGCTTTCATCAAAGCACCCTCAAAGTTCGTACAGATACTCATAACCTCTCCGGTCGCTTTCATCTGGGTTGTCAATGTACGTTTCGCCTTAATAAATTTATCAAATGGCAGACGCGGGATCTTGACTACACAATAATCCAGTGCCGGCTCAAAACTTGCATAGGTCTTTCCGGTGATCGCATTTGGAATTTCATCCAATGTATAGCCGAGTGCAATCTTTGCTGCCACCTTGGCGATCGGATATCCTGTCGCCTTCGATGCCAGTGCGGAAGAACGGCTGACACGAGGGTTTACCTCGATAACACAATATTCAAATGATTCCGGATGCAGGGCAAATTGCACGTTACATCCACCGGTAATATTCAATTCTGTAATAATGTTCAAAGCAGAAGAACGGAGCATCTGATACTCTTTATCTGCCAATGTCTGAGACGGTGCTACAACGATACTGTCTCCGGTATGTACACCAACCGGATCCAGGTTTTCCATATTACATACCGTAATACAGTTTCCGTTGCTGTCTCGCATCACTTCGTACTCGATTTCTTTCCAGCCGGCGATACAGCGCTCGACCAGACACTGTCCCACACGGGAAAGACGAAGTCCGTTTGAACAGATGTCACGCAGTTCCTGCTCGTCGTGTGCGATTCCGCCGCCGCTTCCTCCTAACGTATACGCAGGACGGATAACGACAGGATACCCGATCGTATTCGTAAAGGCAACCGCATCTTCTACATTTTCAACGACTTCGCTGGCGGCAATCGGTTCTCCAATTTTTTCCATTGTCTTCTTGAATTCAAGACGGTCTTCGGCTTTTTTGATTGTCAGTGAAGTGGTACCGATCAGACGAACATTCTGCTCTTTCAAAAATCCACATTCTTCCAGTTCCATCGCAATATTCAATGCAGCCTGTCCTCCCAAAGTAGGAAGTACACTGTCCGGTTTCTCTTTTTTGATCAGGTTTTCCACCACTTCTACCGTAAGCGGCTCGATGTAAACCTTATCTGCGATATCTTTATCTGTCATGATGGTAGCCGGATTGGAGTTGATCAATACTACTTCCATTCCTTCTTCTTTCAGCGAACGACATGCCTGTGTTCCCGCATAGTCAAATTCTGCAGCCTGTCCGATTACGATCGGACCGGATCCGATCACAAGTACTTTTTTAATTCCATCTATTTTTGGCATAGTTCAAATCCTCCTCTACTGTTCCATCATCTGCATAAATCGGTCAAATAATACTTCCGAATCTTTCGGGCCGGCACAAGCTTCCGGATGGAACTGCACCGTAAAGATCTTTTTATTTTTATACCGCAGACCTTCCACTGTGCCATCGTTGACATTGACGAAAGCAACTTCTGCCACATCCGCAGGGATCGTATCTTCTTTTACAACATATCCATGGTTCTGGGAGGAAATGTAAACTCTTCCTGTCTCCAGATCCTTAACCGGATGATTGGCACCGCGGTGTCCGTATTTCATTTTCTCTGTGTCCGCTCCATTGGCAAGTGCCATGAGCTGGTGTCCAAGGCAAATGGCAAAAATCGGAATATCCGAAGCATACAGTGTTTTGAGGTTCTCAATAACTTCTGTACACTCTTTCGGATCCCCCGGACCATTTGTCAGCATAATGCCATCCGGATTTTCTTTTAAGATCAGTTCCGGATTGGTTCTTGCCGGATAAATCGTCACCTCGCAGCCACGTTTCAAAAGACAGCGGGCGATGTTAAATTTTGTTCCAACGTCAAGAATAGCAACCTTCTTTGTTGCCGGAATGTTGCTATCTGTATCTAAATCTCCCGGCTTATAAGAAACAACTTCTCTTGTCGTCACTTTATCAACGACACCGGAAACACTATATTCTTTACATTTTTTCTTTACTTCTTCGAGATCATAATCGGCATTGGTTGTAATCATGCCATTCATGGTACCTTTTTCACGAAGAATTTTCGTGAGGGCACGTGTATCGATACCTTGGATACCAGGGATGTTTTGCTCTACGAGAAAATCCTGAATGCTCTGCTCATTACGGAAATTGCTGCCCAGACGAGATAACTCACGTACGATAAATCCATCTACATTGGACAACTTGGATTCCATATCCTTGCGGCAGATTCCATAATTACCAATAAGAGGATAGGTCATAACGACTGCCTGTCCTGCATAACTCGGATCCGTCAGTACTTCCAGATATCCTGTCATTGACGTATTAAATACAATTTCGCTGATAACTTCTCTTGTGCTTCCGATGCTTTCCCCGGTAAACACGGTTCCGTCTTCCAGAATTAAATAAGCTTTCATAATTACCTCCATGTTCTTTTATTCAAAAGTCAAAATCATCTCGGCAGTTTCCACTAAATTGTTTCCACTGTCCATGCTGAGTTTTTGAATGTATTTGTGTGCATCATTTTCTGTCATCTGATTTCGCTCCATCAAAAGAGCCTTTGCTTTATTGATGATCTTTTCTTCCTCGGCAGTACGGCGCTTGGGTTGTGTTTTCTTTCTTCGTTTCAGTTCCCGTGCGATGTCCATCGTCATCATCTGCACCGTGCTTACAAATTCACGGCTATGGATGGGCATGGACAAACAAACAATATCTGAGCTGATACAATCTTCCAATCTCGAAGGACTGGCGACAAGCAACATCGAAAATTCTCTCGGAAGATAACCATACAATTCGCTGTAATGCATATCCGGCAGCTTGTAGCCGCATACAACCACGCCGCCATCGGAATCATTTGCCGCTCCGATCGTCTGAGCTGCATTATTATATGCCATTGTATCATCAAATCCGTTTCGAATCAAAACATTTCTCAGATTTTTTGCATCTTCTAATTTGGGAAATGCCACAATAATCCGCATTGTTTTTTTGCCTCCTTATCGAATGTTGGGTCTTTACAACGAACATTTTTTAACGAAGCAATTTCTCAGACACGGTCAAGGTATTTTTCCACTTCCCAGGCAGTTACCTGTCGTGAAAATTCTTCCCATTCATCTGTTTTTTCGTTGATAATGATCTGGGAAAGTGTCTTCCCGATCACCTGCTGCAAAAATTCATCTTCTTCAAAAGCGCGTATTGCCTCTCTCAGATTCCGCGGCAAAATGTCAAATTTTACCTTATCTTCTTCGGATACATCATCCATACATACCGGCGGCTCGAGTTCCTTTCGGATTCCCTCCAATCCCGCCGCGAGACATCCTGCCAGCACCAGATACGGATTGCTTGCTCCGTCCGGGCTTCGTAAGATGACACGGGATCCGATCGTTCCGACATTGGTCAGACGAATCAGCGGTGTACGGTTTGTCCGCGACCACGTAATGTCCACCGGTGCATTGTAACCGGGAACCAGTCTCTTGTAGGAATTGATGATCGGATTATTGATCAATGTCAATCCTTTGATGTGCTGAATGATTCCTGCCATAAAATGGTAAGCCTCTTTACTCAGTCCATCTTCTGCCGAAGTATCGGTAAATATATTTTTTCCATCTTTACATAAAAACATATTCAAACTCATCGCCGATCCCTTTAAGCCGTATTTTGGTTTCGGCATAAAGGTCGCATGCAGTCCATGGCGTTTTGCCACTGTGCGGACCGTAAGTTTAAATGTCATAATGTTATCTGCCGTACGAAGTCCCTCATCAAACATAAAATCGATATGATGCTGTGCCACTTCATTGGAGTGGTAGGAACTTTCCATGACAAATCCCATTTCCTCTAAAGAAAGGACCATGTCACGTCTTGCATTTTCCCCGGAATCCAGCGGCCCAATGTCAAAAAATCCACCTTTTTCGTTGGAATTTGTCGTCGGCTGCCCATCTTCATCCGTATCAAATAAAAAGAATTCGTTTTCCGGTCCTACATTAAAAGTATATCCCTCTTTTTCTGCTTGTTCAAGTACATTTTTTAAAATCCGTCTCGGATCTGCCTCATATGGCGTTCCATCCGGGTTCAGCACATCACAGATAAATCGTGCCACACGGCCTCTTTGCGGACGCCACGGGAAAATGGTAAATGTGTCAAGATCCGGTGCCAGGATAAACTCTGACAAATCTTTAGTATCATATCCCTGAATGGCAGCTCCATCAAATACGACGCGGTTTTCCAAGATCCGATCCAGATGATTCGCCGTCATCGCGATATTTTTCAATGCTCCAAAACTGTCTACAAATTGAAGTCTGATAAATTCTACATCTTCCTCTTCTACTAAACGGTAGATATCCTGCTTTGTATAATTTGCCATAGTAATCCTCATTTCTGCATATTATTTTGCGCTTTTTTCGCACGATAGGGACTGACATCTCTTGTACTCGGTGCCAGCCCCTAATTTCCTATTTGCCTTCTCTATTATCCGAGGTTTGAATACCCCATCAAATCCTGATCCACTGCTTTGGCAACTTCGCGTCCTTCGCGGATTGCCCATACGACAAGAGACTGTCCACGGTGCATATCTCCTGCTACAAACACACGGTCAGCGCTTGTTTTATACTGTCCCGGCTTCGTCGCTACATTGGTACGCTCCGTCAGTTTCAGTTCAAAATCTTTGGCGATATAATCCTGTGTTCCAAGGAACCCTGCCGCGATAAATACCAGATCCACATCCAGTACATATTCGCTTCCGGCAATCTCACTCATCTTCATGCGGCCGGTCTTCTCGTCCTTTTCCCAGGCAAGTTTTACACATTTTACCTGTTTGAGAAGACCCTTGTCATCTTTGATAAACTCTTTGACCGTCGTCTCATAGATTCGAGGATCTTTTCCAAACACAGCGATTGCTTCCTGCTGACCGTAATCGGTCTTTAAGACTTTCGGCCACTCCGGCCACGGATTGCTCTCCGTACGTTCTTTCGGCGGCTGTGGCATCATCTCTAACTGGACAACACTCTTTGCGCCCTGACGGATGGAAGATCCGACACAATCGTTTCCGGTATCTCCTCCACCGATAACCAGAACATTTTTCCCTTTGGCATCTACAAAATCCGTAAATTCCGGATTTAATACGTGTTTGGTAACACGAGTAAGATAATCTACTGCAAAATAAATTCCTTTGGCTTCTCTGCCGGGTGCTTTGATATCACGAGGATTGGATGCACCACATGTCAAGATCACGCGGTCAAATTCCTCCAACAGCTGTTTGGCTTTGACATCCACACCGACATTCACACCGGTCTTAAATACGACGCCTTCTTCGGTCAGCACGTTTACTTTTCTTTCAATGACAGTTTTTTCCAATTTCATATTTGGGATACCATACATCAAAAGTCCGCCCGGACGGTCGGAACGCTCAAACACAGTAACACTGTGTCCACGTTTGTTGAGCTGGTCAGCCGCTGCCAGTCCCGAAGGACCGGAGCCAATGATCGCTACTTTTTTACCCGTCCGTACTTTCGGAGGTTTTGCCTCCATCAAGCCGTTGGCATAGCCGTATTCAATGATCGCATTTTCATTTTCCTTAATTGTGACCGGACTGTCATTCAAGCCACAGGTACATGCAGCTTCACAAGGTGCCGGGCACACGCGGGAAGTAAATTCAGGAAAATTGTTTGTTTTCAGAAGTCTTCCCAATGCTTCTTCGTAATTATCCAGATACAAAAGATCATTCCATTCCGGACACATATTGTTCAATGGACATCCCGAAGCCATTCCTCCGATCATCATGCCGGATTGACAAAACGGAACACCACAATCCATACATCTGGCTGCCTGTTCCTTTCTCTCCTCGTGGGACATCGGAACGTGAAATTCATTGAAGTTCTTTATTCTCTCAAGTGGTGTGATCTCTTTGTTTCCTTTACGTTCATATTCTAAAAATCCGGTTGGTTTACCCATTTCATCTCAACCCTTTCTATTATAAATTATTTGAAGTGATATTGCAACTATTTTTACGCATTTTGCTTCTGCGTCGCATAAAACGCTTCGATCAATGCCTGCTCATTGCTGAGACCTTTTTCTTCCATGATCGCGATCTGCTGCATCATGTTTTTGTAATCATGTGGAATGATCTTTTTGAACTTCGGAAGGTAATCTTTGAAGTTCTCCAAAATCTCTTTTCCTTTTTCTGAGCCGGTTGCTTTCACATGGGCTTCGATCATATCTTTCAGCTGCATAACGTCATATTTGTTGGAAACGGCTTCGGAAGAAACCAGTGTCTTGTTCAGTTTCAGATACAGATCACTGTTTTCGTCCAAAACATAAGCGATTCCACCACTCATACCAGCGGCAAAGTTTTTACCGGTCGGTCCGAGGATAACCACGCATCCACCTGTCATATATTCACATCCGTGGTCACCCACTCCTTCGACAACAGCGTGTACACCGGAGTTTCTTACACAGAAACGCTCGCCTGCCACACCGTTGATATAAGCGGTACCACTTGTCGCACCATACAATGCCACGTTTCCGATGACAATGTTGTCTTCCGCTTTATACTGGACATGAGAAGGTGGGAATACGATCAATTTACCACCGGACAAGCCTTTTCCGAAGTAATCGTTGCTGTCTCCTTCGAGCTGCAATGTCAGCCCTTTTGGAATAAATGCTCCAAAGCTCTGTCCACCGCTTCCTTGACACTCGATCACAAACGTATCTTCTTCGACATTGTCACCAAGCTGCTTTGTGATCTCGGATCCAAGGATCGTTCCCAGCGAACGGTCGGTATTGGTTACTTTTGCCTGAATGGTCTTTGGTTCGCCACTCTTTAAGTTTTCGGCAAATTTCTTTAAGAAAACTTTTTCATCAATCGTTTTATTTAATTTAAAATCATAAATGTCTTTGCGGTTAAATTTGTTTTTCTTTTCTTTTATAAATGGGTTGTTGATGATCGCCGACAGATCCAATTTGCCGGCACGTTCCATATCAAGGTCATCTCTTACCTTCAAAAGATCGGTACGTCCTACCAGTTCATCCAGTGTCTGTACTCCAAATTTTGCCATCAACTCACGAACTTCTTCTGCGATAAACTTCATGAAGTTCTCTACGTATTCCGGTTTTCCTCTGAAACGCTTCCGAAGTTCAGGATTCTGTGTTGCCACACCAACCGGACAGGTATCGAGGTTGCATACACGCATCATAACGCATCCCATTGTAACAAGCGGTGCTGTTGCAAAGCCATACTCTTCTGCACCGAGAAGAGCAGCAACTACTACATCATGACCATTCATAAGCTTTCCATCTGTCTCTAAGATAACACGGTCACGAAGACCATTCATTATTAAGGACTGGTGTGTTTCTGCTACACCAAGCTCCCAAGGAAGACCAGCATCATGGATTGAGTTTCTCGGTGCGGCTCCTGTTCCACCGTCATAGCCTGACACAAGAATAACCTGTGCACCTGCCTTTGCCACACCTGCTGCAACAGTTCCAACACCTGCCTCTGATACAAGCTTTACTGAAATTCGTGCCTGATCATTTGCATTCTTTAAATCATAGATCAGCTGTGCCAAATCCTCGATTGAATAAATATCATGATGCGGCGGCGGAGAAATAAGTGCAACTCCAGGTGTTGAATGTCTTGTCTTTGCAATCCACGGATACACCTTTCCTGCCGGCAGATGACCACCCTCGCCAGGCTTTGCGCCCTGTGCCATTTTAATCTGAATTTCCTTTGCGCTCGTCAGATAGCGGCTTGTAACGCCAAAACGACCTGAAGCAACCTGCTTGATTGCTGATGAACGATTCAGTCCGTCCTTGCCGATTGTAAGACGCTCTAACGCCTCACCGCCTTCACCGCTGTTGCTCTTTCCATGAAGAGTATTCATTGCGATTGCAAGTGTCTCATGTGCCTCCTGAGAGATAGAACCATAGGACATAGCACCTGTCTTGAAACGTCTTACGATGCTGTCAACACCCTCAACCTCCTCAATCGGAATGCCTCCGTCCTCAGGGAATTTAAATTCCATAAGACTTCTAAGACTCATCGGATTTCCATCATCACGAAGACTCTCTGAGTACTTTTTAAACAGTTCATAATTTCCTGTTCTTGTTGCTTCCTGCAGCATATGAATAGTAAGCGGATTATACAGATGCTCCTCCTTACCGCTTCTTTCCTTATGAGCACCAACGCTGTCAAGTGTCAGATCTACGCCAAGTCCAAGCGGATCAAATGCTGTTGCATGCCAGCTCTCAATATCATCCTCAATATCCTTTAAGCTGATGCCCTCGATACGAGAAACTGTTCCTGGGAAATATTTGTCTACCAGATCCTTATCAAGACCAATTGCCTCAAAAATCTTGGAGCTGATATATGACTGAATAGTGGAAATACCCATCTTTGCTGCAATCTTTACAATACCATTTAAAACAGCCTTGTTGTAATCGTCGATTGCTGCATAAGGATCCTTGTCAAGCATATGGCTGGAAACAAGATACTTGATTCCCTCATGTGCCAGATACGGATTGACTGCACTTGCACCAAATCCAAGAAGTGTTGCAAAATGATGAACTTCTCTTGGCTCTCCTGTCTCTAAGATAACAGACATAGAGGTACGCTGCTTTGTAACAACAAGATGATGGTTAAGCGCAGAGACTGCTAAAAGAGACGGAATTGCAATTCTATTCTCATCTACGCCACGGTCGGAAAGAATAATAATGTTCGCTCCGTTGTGGTGAGCGCGGTCAACATCAATGAATAGGCGATCAATTGCCTTATTTAAGGAAGTACTGCGATAATAAGTAATCGGAACTGTCGCTACCTTGAAGCCTTCGATGTTCATGTTGCGAATCTTAAGCAAATCAGTGTCTGTTAAGATCGGATCATTGATACGAAGAATCTTGCAGTTTTCAGGTGTATCCTTTAAAATGTTTCCTGCGCATCCAATATACAGATTAGTTGAAGTGACGATCTCCTCACGGATGGAGTCAATCGGCGGGTTTGTAACCTGTGCGAAACGCTGCTTAAAATATGAAAACAGCGGCTGATGCTGTTTTGAAAGCACAGCTAATGGAGTATCATGACCCATTGCAGCTGTCGGCTCTGTTCCTGTCTTTGCCATCGGCAAAACGATGCTTCGAAGCTGCTCAAATGTATAGCCAAAGTTCTTCATTAAGCGAAGCATCTCTTCTCTTGTAAACTCTGGTACGCGCACATTCGGAATCTTTAAATCGCGCAGTTGAACCATATTGGAATCAAGCCACTCACCATATGGCTGGCGTGCTGCATAATAACCCTTAAGCTCTTCATCATCAATCACGCGTCCCTTCACTGTGTCTACTAACAGCATACGGCCTGGGCGAAGACGCTCTTTCTTTACGATGATTGACGGATGAATGACAAGTGTACCCATCTCAGATGTTAAGATCATACGGTCATCAGATGTAATGATGTAGCGGCTCGGACGAAGACCATTTCTGTCTAATACAGCGCCAAGCTGATCACCATCGGAGAATACGATGGCAGCCGGTCCATCCCATGGCTCCATCATAGTTGCATAATATTGATAGAAATCCTTCTTCTTCTGTGACATGGACTTATCATTGATCCATGGCTCTGGAATCAGAATCATGACAGCAAGCGCCATTGGCATGCCGCTCATAATTAAAAATTCCAATACATTATCCATCATTGCGGAATCTGAGCCTGAATCATCGACAACAGGAAGAACTTTTGAAATTTCGTTTTTAAGTTCTTCTGACTCCATTTTTTCCTCACGGGCTAACATCTTATCCACATTGCCGCGGATAGTATTGATCTCACCGTTATGTACCATGTAGCGGTTCGGATGAGCACGCTGCCAGCTTGGGTTTGTGTTTGTAGAGAAACGGGAGTGAACCAGCGCGATTGCAGAAACATAAGCTTCATCCTGTAAATCGTTGTAGAAATTGCGAAGCTGTCCAACAAGGAACATTCCTTTGTAAACAATAGTTCTGCTTGAAAGCGAAACAACATAGGTATTATCATTTGACTGCTCGAAGATACGGCGGATGACATAGAGCTTGCGGTCAAATGCAAGACCCTTTGCCACACGTGACGGACGCTTTAAGAAGCACTGCATGATGCATGGCATGCAGTCGAGTGCCTTTGAGCCTAAGATACC
>ERZ827496.3870-NODE-3870-length-12341-cov-3.057220_pt1 | contig 12341 bp, 7 predicted proteins | sample MGYA00519769_ERZ827496 | MGnify/ENA primary metagenome ERZ827496 (study PRJEB31778, sample SAMEA3449327) | human gut metagenome | biome: human gut; feature: human-associated habitat; material: faeces | place: United Kingdom | collected 2010/2012 ...
TTCTCCACATCAAAATAGGTTTCCAGCAGCTTTTCCATCGGCTGGGATTCGTCATTCAGCTTTTCCAGCATCTCAATGAGTTTGCTGTGGTCGCTGCTGCCCTTCGTTTCCAGATAAGAATCAAATTTCGCCTGATCAAACGTGGGGTCGGTGGTCAGCTTGATGGCATCTTCATAGCGGAAAAACTCAAACGAATTAATTTTGTACAACTGTCCTTTCGAATCCATTCCATGGTTCTTCATTCCTGTCTTGTTCAGCTGTTCCACCTGTGTGTACAATCCATAGTCCTGGAATTCTGAGTTGTCCCCCTCGGTAAGATCTCTTACATATAAATGTACGAACTGAGTTCTAAGAGACATCAGCTGCGGTATCCCTTTCAGAAGATCGTAGGACAGCTTATTACGGAAACGCATTCCCTCTGTCTGATGTTTATTCAGATTGATCGTGCGCTGTCCACGCCAGGTTCCCTTATTCTTCTTCAGCTCAATCTTATAGTTTTTCTGCGAATTACGGCTCGATGTCTGTCCTCTGATCTGCACGGTAGCATTCGGCACATTTTCACCATATCCAACCTCCCCGCTCTGCGGACCTGACTCATCACCAACCTGAAGAAGCGCCGCTGTCTGGTAACGGTCTACTCCCATCTTGTCATAATCATAGGCCGAATAACTGTTGATCTCCTTCCAGGTGTGATCCGTACCCTCTGAAGAATTTCCTTGAGAAACAGTAAGATACATCGTCACAACACTCGTCTCGTCATCATTTTCATAGAGACTATCCTTATCCCTGAGGTGAACGTCGTTGATATCCTGTGTCTCTGCCTTTTCTATCTCTTCCTGTTGTTCTGTCTGTTTCTTTGAAGTATCCCCTGTGTTCTCCGGGGTGGTACATCCCGTCAGGCAACAGGACATTCCTAATAAAAGGGCACATCCCAACGCAAGTAATTTATATTTTTTCAAGCTTATCTCCCCTCTCTATTTTCTCTTCCAAAAAGCATCCAAGCCGTGTGAAGAAACCTGTTTTATCCTCTGCCACGATCGGCTGTACACTCAAAATATAATACGGTAGTTTTTTTATAAAATATCCAAGACGCAGTGTACAGATCAAAAAGAACACTGCACTTCCCAGTAAAAATCCAAACCCATAATACACCTGTGGGAAGAATAAAGACACACAGGTAAATGTCGTCGTACACGCGGCGAACATTCCTGTTGCAAATAATGCTCCCTTGTAATCTGTAAAATAAAGTAAGATCAGCATCATTGTGTTAGCAATTGCATAGAGTCCATAGCCGACACAGAGTGTCCTAAAATATCCTTCCATAAGATCATTAAATCCAAGCGGAAGATATGTCAGAAGCAGCTGTCCGATCGAAATAGCCAGTGCCGTTGTAAGTAGCTGCTTTAACGCCGTATATTTCAGCTCCATGTTTAAGACCTTTCTCATCTCATTTCCCGCCTGCAGGATATCCTTGATTTCTCCCTTGTCATTAAACAAACTATAATAATTCCGATATTTCGGATAGAAATTCACTTCCACAGATACAACGAAATTAACGGTTGTAATAAGGATCGTCAAATAGGCGATCATCGCAGGTACATCATGATACGGTGCACCATAAAATAATCCCTGAACATGTACACGGATCGGTCCGCACCACATGATAACAAGATGTGCAAATAGTCCGATGTTCGTGAACAAGCCTGTAAACGCAAGCGGAAGGAACTGATCCACCCAGCGTAAAAAGAAAAATGCACTGATCTCTCTCTGCGGAAAATAACGGTACAACAGCGTCACATCCCAAAGCAGCATGATTCCATAACCGATCGTAACTGCGATCATCAACGCCTCTACATGTGGAATCCCAATCAGGATCAATAGGAATCCGACCAACAATGATACCGCTACCGCTGTAATAAATGAAATAAGAATCCCTTTGTAATCCTTGATCGCTGTCAGATAACTCATCGCATTCCAGGTGACGATCAATTCTCCGAAAAACTCCAGGCACAAAAACTGATCGATCAGATTGATTCCTGAAAACAGAAGAAAAATCCCATACATGATTCCGCCGACTACAAGCAGGATCGCTGTTGAACCCCAGAAAGAAGAAAGCACCGCCTCGTGGCGTTCTTCATACAGCATATCCGCAATATATCTCGTCACGACCATAGAGAAGAAACTGGTCACGGTCAACGAAGCGAGAAGTGTGTAAGTAATCATACAGTTCAGAAGTTCCCGGTTATGTCTCGTCGCACCGGTATGATCGCAGATAAAAGCAATTCCTACCAACAGCACGATACCGAGCAGCATCGGACCTGTACAGATCACGCCTGCATACCCATACGCTTTTGCCGTCGCTGCAAGTCCGCGCTTCTGGAATAATTTTTTTAACTCAAATCCGATTCCGGCCATCTGCCTCTTCCACCTCCTGATACATCTTCCGGTACTTTTCAATCATTTCTTCTTTTCGATAATATGCTTTCACTCGTTTCTGTGCATTCTCCCCCATGCGGAGTCTCCGAGCTCTGGAAGCGCACATCTGATCCATTGCCTGCGCGAGCCCCTCTCGATACATCGGTGGAACACAATATCCTGCTTTTCCGTATCGATCCTCCTCGTTACCATTCAGAAGCTCCCTGCAACATCCTACATCTGTAGTCACACAAGGCCGCCTTGCAGCAAATGATTCTAAAACAGACAGCGGCTGTCCTTCCGATATACTCGTCAAAATTGTAAAGTCCAGCTTCTCCATATAAGAGATGATATCCACTCGTCCTGTAAAGATCACATTTTCCAGATGAAGCTGATCGACCAGCGCATAACACTCCTGCGCATACTCCTCATCATCGACGCCTCCCATAATGTGGAGACGCACATGTTCTCTTGTCGTGCAAAGCTCATAAAACGCATAGATCATCGTCTTGATATCCTTGATCGGTGCCAGACGCACGATCGCACCGATGTCAACCCATCCGTCTTCCTCTTTCAATGGAATAGGGGAAAGCCTTTCATAGTTGATTCCGTTCTCAACGACACGACATTTCTCCTTGTCACATCCCATCTGGATCTGTGCATGCATGGCATTGGTAAATAATGCTGAGACTAGAAACGCTCTCGTATAAATAATATCCGACAACATATAAAAGAAGGCGATCCACTGCTTTTTAAATGCCGGCTGTACCCATTTTGCACGGATGATCTCTTCTTCACGCTCTCTTGTGTATATTCCATGCTCTGTCAGCAGCACTTTCTTCTTATAAACATACCCGCCCAGGCATGCAAGAAGTCCGCCATATCCTGTACAGATTGCATGATAGACATCTGCCTTGGGCACTTCACTTCCCATTAGATAAAGGACCGGAAGCAGCATAGAACGCATTGTGTGAAATGCATCCGCAAACGGAGTATATGGATAATCTTTTATACAGCACTCCGTCAATATATTCAGGAATTCCTCACTTCTTAAAAAAGACATAGGATTCAGCTTCTGGTCATGATAGAGCCGAAACAAGATTTCCCAATTCGGGCGTCTACACAGCATCAGCTCTTTCAGGCTGTTCGTCTCTTCCTCTGTAAAGACATGAAGCATTTTTCCTGAATCCTTCAGCCGCAAGGCGTCATCCAGAAAGACCTCGTGAACTTCTACAACATTTTTCGGAAGCTCGTAGACAAATTTCCCTTTATCCTTCGCATTTGCCCCAATCACCCACAGAACAAACTCATGCTCTTTCATTTCATTGATATACTGGTGCATCCAGGTGGATACACCTCCAAATATGTAGGGATAACACCCCTCCAATATGAGACAGATTCTCACAATTAACTCCTTATCTGTCGCGTGTTACCGCTTTGTATTTCAATCTTCTAATTTCTCAATAGTTACTGTTGGTTCCTTTGCCTGAAGCAGATAGAGATTTCCTGTCAGATGTGTAAGTTTTCCTCCCGAAACTTCACCTGGTGTTCCTTCATTGATCCTCACCATAAAATATGCTTCATCATAGAAGTTTTTAAGCTTCAATTCTATAGACTGCTCTGTCACTGTCTTTGTAAATGTAACCGCTCCATAACGCTGGATCGCACCGGATAGTTCTGAACCGGTGAGTTGTCTCAAGGACGGTGCCGAATCCACCAGCCAGTCCATATATTCAGCGAGGTTGCTCTTCATCTTTTCCCAGCCAAGCGCTGCACCGCGGTCTTCGTCCAGAAGATCATCCGGATGAATAAAATGACTGTTCACAAAATGCATATTTAATTCCGACAGTGCCGCCATCTTCATATAATCATCGATAATTGCACCGGAGATGATACGCGGCTGTTCTACAATCCCATCCTTTGCAACTTCAAATTCCTGCACATACGCAAACTCACCGGTGAAATAATTACTGGCGATCGTCCGGATCTCCGGGAAATCTTTCGCGAGCATCTCTCTTCCTTCTGCTGACAATACATTGGACGGCGGTACATAGACTGACATTGATACACTGGGAAATGTATCCTCTCCAAAATGGATCAATTCTTTTACAGCCTTTTTCATGGCCGCCTCATTTTTCCATGTATCATACGGAAGCACGTCACCATAATCCACATTTGAAAGACTCAACGGCTGATGATTGTATCCATGATACCCGAGTTCTCCACCTTGATGAAGCAGCATATTTCCAAAATACTGAAAACGCCTGGTATCCTTCTGTTTCTTAATCGTTCCATCCGTCGCATCCTCATAATTTTCAATAATCACACCTGTATAGCGAATGTTGTGATCGGATGCAAGCTCCAGCATATCCGGCCACCACACATCCATATAGAAATCACTAATGCTCATTCCATAGTCCCGCTTCACATAAGTAGCATCTCCCTCCGGAACCGGTGCTGGAAAGTCATCCAGATAAAATGCTGATCCATTGATCACCGGATAAACCCCCACATCAGTAAGGAGACTGTAGGAAGCCGCATAGAATCCACGCACCGCCTTCTCATACAGTCCAAAGTTGTCTACTACAAACTTCCCTTTTCCATATTGGTTCTCCCAAATGACAGGCTGACCGTTTTTTTCATTGACATGCGCATAAACCTTCGCATTCTCACTCAGCTGCACTGCCCAGGCAGAGTCATACGGATCCGTGATTGCATAAGCCTGTCCGCCGCCAAGCATAAATTCCGGTTCAAAATAAATACTGTCTACAAGTGTATTGTCATATCCGGAAGAAATGATTCCAAGCTTCTGCTCAATCACTGATGAATACGCTGTTTTCTGAAGTGTCAGGGCAAAAAGTACATTCCCACCTTCTGACACCCAATCACACAGTTCCATAAGATTCTCTTTCAACGGACTTACATCACTCAGTAATACAACAACCGTTTCATAAGCATGATAATCTGGAATAGATGATGCACTCTGCAGGTCTACCACATCTGTTCCAACCTTCATATCTTTAAAAATTTGTTGAAACTGCTCCCATGCAGCCACACTCGCCTCATCTTCACTGTTACGAAGTACCAGACAGGTCTTCGGCAGTGATTTCGCAGCCATCTGTTCCGTAACCACTTCTTCCTGACTGAGATATGCGACTTTTCTGTTTTTTTCAGTATATTGAATTCCACTTCGTTCAGCAAAAAGGACGACCGCGATCATCAGAAATACACCCAGGATCACCAGCATACTTTTAAACGGAAATGTTTTCAATGATTTTAATCCAGCCAAAAAGCCAATACCTCCTTACTCTTAGACGACAGATAGATCTGCTCCTCTTTCATCTGTCTTAAACACTGCTGCAACTCCGCTCCCTTTTTTCGTTCTGCCAGATACCGGATCTTCAAAATCCAGAACTCCTCTTTCCGATGCCATTTCTGATCCATCAGCCCTAGAATCTCTTCCGCCTGAACATAATCTCCTGTTTTCATCAGATTTTGGAACAGACGCACACATGTGGAGAGCGTCGTTTTCACCTTCAGCTTTTGTCTTAAAAGACGGATATAACGTTCCCTCTGTTCTCTCTCCATCTGGGCTTCCAGAATCCCCTGATTCAGATACTCTTCCATAAAATCACAGTACTGCTCCAGGATCTCCGGATCGTCCGGTGATGCCGCATACAGCTTCTCCATCTTCTGCAAACGAAAATCATATTCCTTGGAAAGTTCAACCATGGCTGTGATCGCATAATGGACAACCTCTACATCTTCATTCATGCGGGCCTGTTTCAGAAGATCCATATATTCTTCCGGATCATCATTTAACACATCCATGATCAGTTCACGGCGCACTCTCGGTTCGTTAATCAAAAGTGCTTCCTCTAACGGAACGATCTTTTTGTCCGTATCCGAAACTGCCTGAAAAATATTTTTATAAATCTCTTCATTTACACGAAGCTTTTCCACTCCCGGTTCTATCCTATTGTCTCTTCTGGTCAACATTTGCAAATGCAAAAGCAGCACGCACACTGTTCCCCAGAAAGGAACGAAGATCACAAGTGCCATCAGACATTTTTTCACCTTCAGCAGATGTGCCTTTATCCCCAGCCAGACCAGCACACAGCAGACAATATGTAACAGGATCAGGAATACTCCAAGCACTGTCTGAATCATAATTTTTCTCCTGTATTTGCATTCTCCACGGTATCGATCTCATGACAGACGAAGCCGTCATTTTCCAGTCTTGCAAGAATGATCGGCAAGGAACTTCTGTCCGTCTGTGAAAGAATGAGGAAGAGCTCTCCTTTTTCAGAAATCCCCCAGACATCATTTTCACGGACCGAAGCCTGTAGCGCTGTGTCTGCCTCTTCCAGTGTCATCTTCGGATACTCCAGCTTCAAAAGCACATAGGATGCCCGATTCTCCTCCCTCATAGAATGGAAGGAATACAGCCGTTCTTCAAAATACTCCTGCTTCAATATACGTGTACCCTGCACGTACTGCCTGTTCTTGATTGCCTCCTGATATTCCAGTGCGCGCAAAAGTGCTGTTTCTACCAGACCGCAGAGAATCTGGAACAGATTCAGATAATAGAGGGAAAGCTGTTCATTTCCCACTTCCTGAATGAAAATCAGCATCACGAGCTCTCCATCCTTGTGAATCCCGTTCATATACATCGGATAGCCGTCCAGGAAATTCCGGTTTACCCACACCTTTCCGGACACAATCGTCTCTTTCGCTTCCAGATAATCATCCAGACAAATGGATTTTTTCAACACATCTGTCATTCCCTGGGATGCGATCTCAAGACGTCCATAGCTCTGATTCTTTCCAACTGAATAAATCGCAAATGTATGATTCTCAAGAACTGATTCCATCACATGCAGAGTTTCAATAAAAAGCTCCTGCGGAAGAATGATATCCAGTTTTTTCGTAATATCAAAAATCTTACCAAAGCTGTCACGGCTTCCCAGAATCTGCTTCTTGTACTGCCGTTTATCAGAAAGCGTCTCCTGATACATTTCTCTCATAAACAGAAATTTATCCAGGATCAGTTTATTCTCCTCTTTCATGAATTGAATATTATCTCTGTTTTTCAGTCGGATGTAACCACAGATCGCGCCGACTGCAAAATAGAAGATAAACGGAATCCAGTTCGAAGGTTCGTAGAAAAGTGTCGTCCAGCCGATCCCGGTTTTCGTATATGCTGCCAGCAATGAAAGTGTTTCCAGCCCCGCTGCAGCAAGCCCGTAATTAATGCCGTACAGACTGCTGAACAGCACGATGTAAACAAGCCTCAGATCGATCATCTGAAACTGCACCTGATTTCCCGCCACCCGGTTCAGTGCTTCAAAAACAAAAAATGTGAGCAGCAATTCCGCGATTTTCACGATTTTATCATGTACTTTCAAAAAAGTTTTTACTACATCGATCTTCCGTGTCTTATGGTTCGTTTTCTCACAATAATCCTCATAAATTTCTGTGAGATCCTCCAAAAGAGAAATCTTCGGAAACCAGCCGTATTCATTTCTCAGAACGTGGTCATCAGATATCCCATCCCGGATCAGCACATCTGACAAATAGGTAATGTTTGCAGCCGGAAACATCTGTGCCAGTCTCTCCCCGAACTGTTGAAAAGTAAAATGAAATACCTGCGGAACCTGAAGACAGGCGCTCCCCTCTCCCCAGTTATCAAAAATCTTGTATAATAAATCCCCAAGATCACTCAAAGCAAGAAAATGCATCTCCTGTGCCGGTGCTTCTTCAAATGTAATCTGCTTCTTATTGATCACAGTTGAGAACAGCTTGAAAAAATAATCCTCCTCATAAGTACCGGAATAAAGATACGGCACACGCAGAATCTTGACAGCGATCTGATGCAGCTCGCCGTATTGCCTGCAGAACTCTTCTGCCGAGCGGACCATCAGCGTCTTTCCTGTTGTATCTTCATATAAACTATCCGGTCCTGTAATATACAGAAGCCTGGAATTCAGATTCCCCTTATAGTAATGTAATAGCTTGTGTAAAGTCTCAATCTCACCCTCCATCGTCCCATGAAATGTAAGATAATTAGAAAAATAAATCACTCCCTCAAATTCATACGTCTTGAAAATGTCTTTGAATTCTTCCTCCGTCTTCGGCATCGGGTATACCGATAAGCTCTTATTGCGATTTGACTTTTGTTCAGTCTCTCCAAGAAGAAGGATCTGACACTCAGGGAAAGCCTCCTCGATAAATTCTGTTGTAATATATCCGATATTTCCGGTCACCAGTAATTTCATACGTCACCTCGTAATCATATATTGCACATTTCTATCGTTTCCAAACTATCATTTATGCAGAAGATGTATTTTCTTTTATCCTCTTTTTGTCTTTATACATCTTCTCGTCAGCACAATGGATCAGCTCCGGCAGATTCTTTTCCTCTGCATCTGTCCAGACATATCCCATTGCAACAGAGATAGGAATGTCACTTTGTTCATCGGCAAATTCAATCTCCGCTCTGACTTGCCTTATGATCTCTTCTGTTTCTTCGGCTGTCTTGTTTTTCAGGTTAATCACGAACTCATCACCGCCGATTCTGTAACACTGACCGTTCTGTCCAACGGCAGCTCTCATACACTTTGCGATCGTGATAATAAGCTCATCACCTTTATTATGTCCCAGGCTGTCATTTATCTTCTTCAGATTGTTGGCATCCATCATTATGTAGGAAATCATTCCCGGGAAAACAGCATTACTCTTGTTCTCCTCCAGAAATGCCGTTCTGTTTCCCATCCCTGGATCGTAAATCCAGGTCTTTCCATCCGTCGCAAACGAAATTCGCATGGATGATGGAAGTGCTGCGTTTTCAGACGTAACTTCGGTTCCGTCTCCCGCTCCGCTGCTGCTGTCTGCGCTCGTCAGGTGCACTACCATGTCCGCTGCTGCCATAAAATGCAGGGTGAATTCCAGATAGACGCCGCTGGTGCTGTCTGCTGCTGTTCCATTTTCGAAAGTGAACGTTTCTTCATCCTGCGTTGTCACCGGTTCCAGCGGGGTTTCCTGCATGGAGAAACCTTTTTCCTGCCGGATTCGTTCGGCAATCTGGTCGAAAGACAGTGTTTTTACATACTCTTCCAACGTTTCATGTGGGTCGAGATCCATTCGAAGATCGGTACCGGAGACGATATCGAGACTCATAGACTTTACTTTGGTGTTGTCTGCAATGGAAAACCAGGCAACGGTTGCCGCCGTGACGGCGACGAGTGCAAGAAGGACGAGTAATACGGATGTATACAGGCGGCTTCTTGCCGAAATCAGGGTTTTGTTATTTTTCATCCTGCCTCCTCCTGCTGTAAGACTCCATAAAAGGCAAGATGCAGATCCGCGATGTCAAAGCTCAGATCGTCTGAGCAGTCCGGATCACAGCCCTCCAGATAAAAATATATGTCCACCGGATAAATCTGGTTTAAGTCCATCGTCAATAATGGCTGTTTGGGGAGGGTGATATCGCTCTCTCCAAACTGAATCATGTAAGATTCCATCGAAACGGACGGATCCTGTGCCGCTGCCGCCGTTCCGTTCTGCCAGGTGAGAACCTCGTTATTTCCAAGGGTTCTTCCATTTACTACCGTATTATAAGTCTGCTGACTCTGCGCATTTTCTTCTTCGCTGAGTCTTAAAATCACACGGCTTGATGCGTCGTCATCAAAGACCATTCCGAGCCGCGCCGCATGCAGCAGCTGGCCGGAAACTGTTTCTCCTAAAACTCCATCGGCCTGATCCAGATAGAGCGCCATGCGGCTTCCATCGGACCATCCCTTGCCAACGGCGCGGAGATAAATGCGGCCGTGATAATAATACGCTTCGTTGTCTACTCTTTTGAATGCCGTTGCCATTCCATTTTCGGTGGACGGCGAATACACAAAATTCACAAGATCTGCGGTGGAAACCGGCATCAGATAGGAAGCGTCCGTCTGATTGACCTGGGTAATGGATGCGGTCTCTTCACTTTGGAAGCTGCCGCCTCCGCTGCTGCTGATCTGCAGTTCCAGAGTTTCGTCTCCTGTCCGCGCGGTCGCGGTGCTGGTCGAAACTTCGCGGCTTGAAGTGAACCAGGCATAAGTTGCTGCCGAAAAAGCCAGTAACGCAAAAACGGTTGTAATCCCAAGATACCATGCCCGAAAGCTATGTTTCATCTGTTCTGCGCTCCTTTCTTTTTCGTTTTCTTTCTATTTTTATTCATTTCCGTCGGCATCGACACCGACAAAAGCAAACTGAATTTCCGAGGACCGGCTCTGTACGGCATTGATGCACTGTTCGTCACAGCCCTCCAGATACAGCCAGTATTCTACGGCTGCCACTTCATCCGCATTCAGCTCCACAACCGTCTCCGATCCGGCGCTGTAGCTGCCGTTTGCCTGTCCTGCAAAGAATCCCAAAAGATTCTGGGACGGATCATCGGTATAAACGGGCTGGCCGCTTTCCGAAACAGAAGAAACTACGGCAGAAGTGCGTGCTGTTGTCTGTTTGGACTCTGCGCCGCCGGTGCTGCCTAAGTCATCCAGTTTCCAGAAATACGTTGTCGTGCCTGTGTGGGATGTAATTTTCATCCCGAGACGCATCGCGGCAAGAGCCTGTGCATCGCTTCCCAGGATTAATTCTGACTGGTTGAAATATACTCTGCACGGTGCATTTTCGCATTTCAGATAGACGGTTCCGTGAATGGCATCGGTGTCCACGCGGTTGTCGGCACTGGCATACAGCACGGAAATTCCATCCTGGTTCTGTGCGGTTGCGCGATAAAAGTGGTCGAGGTCCGCCGTTGAAAGCGGCTTTAAACTTTCCGGATTGCCGCTCAGCACAAGATCGCACGTTTTTTCAAACGGGCCGTCGGCACTCGCTGAAATCAGCAGAACGGTATCGCCTTTGCTGATGGTACCGCCCGTCGGCGTAACGTTGGTGGAGGCCTGCCCGGTCAGGGTAAACCATGCATACGTGGTTCCCGTCGCCGCAAGAAGCAGCAGCAGAATCCCGGCAACTGCCCGCGCCAGCGAGCTTTTTAACTGTTTTTGTTCTGTTTCCACGCGGCATTCCTCCCTGTCGTTTTTAATTCTGATCTGAAATTCCCGCAAAGGAAACCGCAAGATTTTTCAGTGTCTGACTGCTCAGATTTCCGGTGCAGTCCTCGTCGCAGCCTTCCAGCCAGATGTAGAGGTCAATCTGTACCGGTGTTCCCGGTTTTCCATCTGATGTGCCGGTTACGGTGCAGAGCTTTAACGATCCCTCTTTCTTTGTCACTTCACCGGTATCTTTGTCATAAATACAGTAAGCTTCTTCATTATAAGGCTGAAACGGTACGGTCGTTCCGTCCGTTTTTGTGCTGTCCAGAACGTAACCCTCTTCTCCGGTCGCCGTGTTGTACTCCGCCTGCGGATTCTTTTTGTCGCTGATTTCAAAGATATACTCATTTTCTGTCGGCTGGTCCAGTCCGGCCTGGTGTATTACGAAACCTGCACGAATCGCTGATGAGATCGGATTGTTTTCATCGCTGTCCTCAAAGCCGATATCGGAAAGATAGATGTCGGTGGATTTTCCATTGCTCCGCAGGAACAGGCTGGTTTTATAGTAATCGCTGTAGTCGCCTCTTCCAAACAGATTCGCCACCAGATTGGACTGGTTTTCCGTTCCGTTTGTGAAGCCGAGCACTTTCTGAAAACCTCCGCTGATCCGGTTCGTCGATACCGGATTGAGCTGGCCGGAAAAGCTGTCCAATACGGCGGCAGAACCATAAACACCATCGTAGGCATTGCTGATCTGCAGATTGATTCCTGCTCCGGCTGCCATACGTACTTTTGTCGTATGACGTCCCGTGTTGTACACATACCAGGCATATGTGGAAACAACAACCGCACCCAGCGTAAGAAGCACTCCGATCGTTCCTGCTG
>ERZ827496.3889-NODE-3889-length-12288-cov-3.554239_pt1 | contig 12288 bp, 10 predicted proteins | sample MGYA00519769_ERZ827496 | MGnify/ENA primary metagenome ERZ827496 (study PRJEB31778, sample SAMEA3449327) | human gut metagenome | biome: human gut; feature: human-associated habitat; material: faeces | place: United Kingdom | collected 2010/2012 ...
GCACGTGATCCTGCATAGTCTGAGGGTTGACAGAAATGCGGTCTACGCCGAAACGCCGCAGTGTTTCCAGCTTTTCCGAGGTAATGGTGTCCGGTCGTCCTGCTTCGACACAATATTCCCGCAAATGCGAAAGATCAAAGTTTTCCTGCACCGCCGTCAGCACCTGTTCCAACTGTGCCGCCGTCAGCGAAGTGGGCGTACCACCGCCAAAGTAGACCGTATCCACCAGCAATTCCTGTTCCCGTACCAGCTGCCCCCAAATTTTCAGTTCCTCGCACAGCTTTTCCAGATATGCCGGAATCAGATTCTGAGCCTGTGCAATGGAATGGGACACAAAAGAACAATAGCTGCACCGTGTAGGACAAAACGGGATCGACACATACAGGCTGATGCCGTGCTTCGGTGTTTTTTCCAGAAGCGGCTGCTGCACCATTGCTGTATCATAGACCAGCGACAGCTTTTCCGGAGCAATCCAGTACTTTTCGTGTAATTTCTCACAGACTTCCGCCTTGGAAAGCCCCTGTCTCAGCAAAGGCTGTACCTTTTTCACCGGACGAATTCCCGTCAGCAGTCCCCATGCAGGGTGCAGATCAGTGATCTCTTCCAACAGCCGGAACAGCATGGCACTGAATCGGTATTCGCAAAGCTGTTTTTCCGTTTCCGGAGAACAGGCTGGAAACTGTTGTTCCTGCTCCATCACCTGCCCCCGATACTGTACCTGTACCCAAAAGCGGCTCTGTTCGCCCAATTCTTCCAGAATCAGAACAGCCCCCTCCTCTGCACCTGCCGGCAGCTGTGTCGTGTCGTAGAGAAAGGTAAACTTCCGCATCGGCAGAAAGATTTTGCAGATACATTCGATTTCGTATTTCAGCGTGTGTCCGGAAAATGCCACCGGAAACGGCTTTATCAGATTGGTTTCAACATTCGACATGAATCAAAGTCCTCGCATGGTTGGATTGTGTGCTTTTTCAAAGGAAAGCGTCGATTCCTCATTGTGCCCCGGCAGTACCCGATACTCCCCTTCCAGAGCTTTCAGTTTCCGGAACGATTCCAGCATCTTGGCATCGTCGCCGTCCGGAAAATCCGTTCTGCCCCGCGACATGCGGAACAGCGTATCACCGGTATACAGCACATCGCCGGATCGCCAGCAAACGCTTCCGGAAGTATGCCCCGGCGTATGCAGCACCGTAAAAGTATTGTCACCAAATTGCAGCGTGTCGCCGTCCTCGACAGTTTCCCACGCCTGCACCGGCTGGAACGGCTGTGTGGAGATCCAGTCCCCCAGATTGGCATGACCGTCCGTCAGCATATGGGCATCCAGCGTGTGCACATAGACGGGAATGTCATATTTCTCCCGCACCTGCTCCACGCCGGCAATGTGGTCATAGTGTCCGTGAGTCAGCAGAATCGCCGCCGGTTCCAGTCCCAGCATTTCCAGCCGGCGAAACAGCACCGGTGCATCTCCGCCAATATCCACGACAACACATTTTCCATTTTCCACTGGCTGCACATAGCAGTTTGAAGCCAGTTCACCCAGCATTATTTTTGTAATTTCCATTGCATGCCACCTCACTTTTTTGCACGTTCTACCGAGATCACACCGCGAATCTTCCGCAGCTTGTCGATGATCGCCTGTAACTGGTCTGTTCCGGCAACCTGTACACTTGCCTCAAAAATCGCATTGCCGTTCCGCAGGTTGCGGGAGGAGGAGTGCACGATCAGAATATGGGACTCCGAGAGAATCTTCGTAATATCGAATACCAGTCCCACACGGTCTGTGGCAATGACTTCAATGCTGGTGGGGATCAGCGTGGAAGTGTTATTGGTCCACTGCACCGGCAGCCACCGAGCCATTTCCGCCGGATCATTCCGTTTCAAAGCTGCCTGATAATTGACACAGTTTTTGGTATGCACCGAAATGCCATGTCCGCGGGTAATGAATCCCACAATGTCATCTCCCGGCAGCGGGTTACAGCACTGGGCAAACTTGAAAACGCAGTCGTCAATGCGATCCAGTACAATACAGTCCTTGCCGCTTGCAGTTTCCGGCGGCACTACCGGTGCTACCGGATTGGCTTCTTCCTCCTCTGCCCCGTGGGATTTCACATACAGTTCTTTCAGACGCGGCATGATCTTGGACAGCATTACACCGCCGTAACCGATAGAGGCATAGAAATCGTCCAGTGTGTCACAGTTGTGCCGTTTCAGATCATCTGCCAGAAAAGCTTCCCATTCCGATTCCGGCAAATTGATATGACAGCGTTTGAATTCCTGTTCCAGACTTGCCTTGCCGGTAGTGATATTCTCCTCCCGACACTCCTTTTTGAACCACGAACGGATTTTCGATTTTGCTTCGTTGGTCTTGACAATTCCCAGCCATGCCCGATTCGGGCCCTTGTTGGGGTCTTTGCTGGTGAGGACTTCACAAATTTCTCCGGTTTGCAGCTGATAATCCAGCGGCACCATTTTGCCGTCCACCTTGCCGCCAATGGTCTTGTGTCCGATCTCCGTATGGATCCGATAGGCAAAGTCAATTACCGTTGCACCCACCGGAAGAGAAATGGAATCTCCGCGAGGTGTCATGACCACAATATCTTCCGGTGACAGGTCGTTCTTGATCGCACGAACAATTTCTTCTACATCGTCAGAAGTCTGCTGTGCCTCAATGACCTTGCGAACCCATGCAAGGCGTTCTTCCATTTTGTCCTTGCCCTGAATGCCCTCTTTGTATTTCCAGTGGGCAGCGATACCATATTCCGCAGAAACGTGCATATCCCATGTCCGAATCTGAATTTCAAAGGGAATACTCTCCCGTCCCAGAACTGTGGTGTGCAGGGACTGATACATATTCGACTTCGGCGTGGAAATATAGTCCTTGAACCGGTTCGGCAGCGGGCGGAACATATCATGCACAATACCCAGCACCATATAGCACTCTGCCACAGTAGAAACGATCACACGAACAGCATACTTATCATAAATCTCGTCCATGCTTTTATGATTGACATAAACTTTTTTGTAAATGCCATAGATGCTCTTGACACGACCTTCAATAATAGGCTCCTTGGCAAAGTGTTCTTTTTCCAGCCGCTTGCGGATTCGCTCCTTGATCGAGTCGATGAACTTTTCCCGTTCGTCCTTCTTGATCTCCATGATGTGTTCGATCTCTGAATACGCATAGGAGTCCAGATAGTAGAACGACAAGTCCTCCAGTTCTTCCTTGACTGTACGGATTCCCAGACGGTGTGCGATCGGAGCATACACGTTCATGGTTTCCAGTGCAATGCGACGTTGTTTTTCCGGCGGGAGGAATTTCAGTGTCCGCATATTGTGAATGCGGTCTGCCAGCTTGATAATCATCACACGAATGTCATGGGACATTGCCAGCAGGATCTTCCGAACATTTTCTGCTTGTTGCTGCTCTTTGTCAAATATGGGAATTCGGTTCAGCTTGGTCACACCGTCCACCAGCATTGCCACATCCTGCCCGAATTTCTTGCGAATATCGTCCAGCGTATAATTCGTATCTTCTACCACATCATGCAGCAGTCCCACACAAATAGTATCGGTATCCATGCCCAGATCCAGCAGAATATCTGCAACAGCCAGCGGGTGAATGATATATGGTTCTCCGGAAGACCGTTTCTGATCAGCATGGGCTTTTTCTGCCAGCTGGTACGCCGAGAGAATTTTGCTTAAGTCATACTGCTTATCTGTCGCCAGAATCTTCTTGGACAGGTCTGCAATGCTAACTTCATGCTGCGGAATCTGCGGTCTGTCCTGTGCAGACGGTGCAGCAGATCGGGTATCCCCATTTGTGTTCTCTTGTGTCATACAACATCCACTCCTCTTTTCTGTAATCCCTGCAGCAGGACTGACTGCTGCAGATCCACCTTTGCCGAAACCGGTTTCCGGTGCACCTGCCGCGTCCAAAGATCCTGCTGTACCAATCCCAATTCTGAAAAAATATCCAATGCCAGACGGAATTTGCAATAGTTCATCTGCGGCAGATCCTGCATGCCGCCGAACAGTCCGTCAAAGGTGGTATCTGTCTGCGGGATCCGCTGGTAGATCTGCACCAGCACGTCCCGCGTCGGTGTGATCGCCGGATAAAAGCTGGGCTGCAATTTCTCATGCCGGCAATATTGTTCGTATGTATTTTCCGCGGCAAAATACTTTGCCTGTTTCAGACCGCTTTTCCGATAGTCCTTGACAATCACAGAAAGCTGCGGTCTGCCCTGAAAACTACCGACCTCTATGTTGATCAGAAAATCGCACACATCGCCAGTTTTCAGCATCACTTCTTCCGGCCTAGTCCGGAACAGCAGCAGATCCATTGCCATGCCGCCGTAGGTGATTTTCAGCTTGGAGTGCGTTCCGCCGGACAGCGGCAGGACACTTTGCAGAACCGCGTGGCAAATGGCAAATACCGGCACCGGATTGCCTTCGCCGAACGGTGCCAGTGCCTCCAGTCCGGTGATGTTCTCCATGGTGATCTCCTGCGGCATCAGCAGCTTATCCGCCTCCAGTGTCAGCACCGGCATAACCGGATTGGACTCCTTGGCGTATTGCTGTACCGCCTGCCGAAATCGCTCCACATGCTCGGTCGGCAAAGAAAATCCGCCTGCACCGGGGTGACCGCCATAGCGTGACAGCAATTCCCGACACGCGTGCAGGCAGCGAAACGCAGAAAACGCACCAAAGGAACGCATGGAGCCGCGGGCACGGTCGCCCTCAAGGGTAATCAGAATCGTTGGCTTTCCGAACTGTTCTTCCAGTCGGGAAGCCGCAATGCCGATGACACCATGATGCCAGCCCTCTCCGGCAAACACCAGCACCCGTTCTTTCAGAAGCCGGGGATTCTCTGCCGCCTGCTCTGCAATTTCTTCCAGAATGCGTACTTCCTCTGCCTTGCGTGCCTGATTGCGGCGTTCCAGTTCCTCTGCCAATTCTGCCGCTTCATCTGGGTCTTCACAGAGAAGCAGTTCCACAGCCGTTTTGGGTGAGCCGAACCGTCCGGCAGCATTGATACGCGGTGCAATGCCAAACGCGACTGAGGTGGAAGTGAAACTCTTTCCCAGCAGTCCGCTTTTTTCCAGCAGTGCCAGCAGCCCCACACGTTCCGTATTCGCCAGAAGCCGCAGCCCCAGCTGTACCAGATAGCGGTTTTCGCCGGACAAATTCACCACGTCTGCAATCGTCGCAATTGCCGCCAGTTCGCCGAACTGCTCCAACGCCATTGCCGTATCGCCGCCGTCCAGTGCCGCCACCAACTTCAATGTCACACCGGCACCGCACAGATCATGGAACGGAGATGTGTCATCTGCACGGTGTGCATCTACAATTGCCGCCGCTTTCGGCAGTGTTTCCAACGGCTGGTGGTGGTCAGTAATCACCAGCGTCATGCCCAGATCCGCGATCAGTTCCGCTTCCGCAATGGCTGTGATACCGTTGTCCACCGTCACGATCAGTTCCACGCCGTCCTCGTGCATGGCGTGAACAGCGTCCACATTCAGACCGTATCCCTCGTCCCGTTCCGGAATGCGATAGGTCACATCGGCACCCATTTCCAGCAAGTAAGAGTACAGGATCACCGTGGCAGTCACACCGTCACAGTCATAGTCGCCGTAGATGCAGATACGGCTGCCGTCGTCCAGAGCCGTGTTGATGCATGCCGCGGCTGCCTCCATGTCCGCTGTCAGAAACGGATCCGCCAGTCCGTCACACTGTAAAAACGCCGCCGCTTCCTGCACATTATGCATACCGCGTGCCGCCAGAACCTGTGCACACAGCATGGACAGATCGCTGCTGCTGCGAATCTGTTTTGCCGCTTCTTCTGACGGCTGATGAATCTGCCACTTCTTCATCTTGTTCCTCCTGCTTCCTGAAACCAAATATCGTACCTTATATTATACCCGAAAAAGTGACAAATTGCAATAGTGCCTGTGAAAAAATAGGAAAACCTCTACGGTACTTTTCTGTATTTAACGCTGTGTTCACAAAAAGAAACAGCAAAACCGAAGAAATTGTGCTATACTAAAGCTATATTCAAATGATTCCCATATAGGCAGCATTGCATGATGCCGCCTATAACAGAAAGGAAGTTCCTGTTATGGAAATTACACCATATACCCGCATGGTCTTTTACCATGAAACAGACCGCATGGACATCGTAAACCACTCCAACTACATTCACATGGCAGAAGAAGCCCGTGTAGACTTTATGGAGAAGATCGGCATCGGCTACAGCCGCATGGAGGAACAGGGCATTATGCTGCCGGTTCTGGGCGTTACCTGTGAGTACAAGCACTCCCTGCACTTCGGCGAACATCTTGCTGTATACTCCTACATTACCAAATATAACGGCTTTAAGCTGGAACTGCGGTACGACATTTTCTGTATCGAAACCGGACAGCTCTGTGCGGTTGCCACTTCTTCCCACTGCTTCACAGACACGAAGATCAAGCCGATGCGGATTCGGGACAAATTTCCGGAAATGCATGCCTTTTTCCAGAAAGCCATGGAAGTGACTTATCCGGAACACTGAAAAAAGCTGCTGCAAATGCAAAAGCCCAGTGCGTATTTCTTATAACGCACCGGGCTTTTTATCATGTAATTCAAGGCAATACCGTACAAAGTCGCCAGACGCTCTTTGTGCGGTATTGCCTTAAAAAATATCTTCATACAGCTTTCGATAGAGGGGGATTTTCAAGTCCTTACATATGGGAAATGCCTGCCGGAATTGTTCGGTATCGTCGGCAATGGTCACATAGGCAAGCTGTTTCTCGCCGCCGCAGGTACACAGTAGCTCTCCCTCCGGATTCACCAGACAACTCTGCCCGTCGAATGTGTAAGACTGCTGCCGCCCCACGCAGTTGACACCCAGCACATAGACCTGATTTTCGATTGCCCTTGCCCGCAGCAGAATCCGCCAGTGAGCCGTCCGCTGATGCAGCCAGTTTGCCGGTACCAACAGCAAGCGATTTTTCTGTGCTGCCGCCCGAAACACTTCCGGAAACCGCAGGTCATAGCAGATCAGCGTTCCCACGGAAAACTCTCCCAGCACAGCACTGGTAAGTTTCTCGCCGCTGTGGTAGAACCGGTCTTCCCCGCCGTAGGAAAACGGGTGTATCTTCACATAATCCGACAGCCCACCGCCGTTTTTGTCCAGCAGGGTATAGTGATTTTCACCTTTTCCATGCTGCTCCTGTGAAGTCCAGCCGTATCCGATCGCAATACTGCACTGCACTGCCAGCTGCCGCATTTTCTCATGGATTTTCGAGGCATATCCCGCGATCTTCTCCACCTGCATGGAAAAGCCTGTGAAACTCATCTCCGGAAAGACGATGCAGTCCGCCTGTGCCGCTGCTGCCTGTGCAATCCACGCGGCGGCATTCGCCAGATTTTCCTCCGGCTGCTCAAATATGATCTCTGTTTGTGCAATGGCTATCTTCATGTTATCCCCTACTTCCGGTGAGAACCTGTCAATTCTTTTTCCTGTTCGTTCTCCTGCGGTGCAGATGTCCGGTCTGTTTGTCTGGACTCCGGACCGTGATAGAATACAGTATCAGAACGTTTCCAGTTCTGCCGCGGACGGTCATGGAATTCGGTTGCATGGGGCACCAGATGAATCGGATCCTCCGGTGTCACGTTTTTCTTGGCACGATAGGAAGCGTAGATACACAAACCGATATACAGGGCAGTCAGCACAAATCCGGCAATGATGCCGTTGCGGAACCACGGTGAATTGGGGAAGTTTTTCAGAGCATAGGCGTTAAACTTGGTAAAGGAACGGCTGACATCAGACACTGCCACAAGCGGCACCTCCGCAATGGTTTCTCCGGAAAATTTCAGTTCCATCGTTCCCAGTTCGTCCCCTTTTTTCACTGGTGCCATGACATTTTTGTCCAGATGAATAACGGTCTGTACCGCAGTAATATCCACGCTCTTGCACCACAGCAAAACGCAGTCTGTCTTTGGGTGCACCAGCACATAGGAGTTCCCGTCGGAGTTCATCACTTCCACCTCTGCGGTTTCCTCACTGCTCTCCAGCAGCGTGGTATAGGCAAAGGAACGAAATGCCCAGTTCAGCAGCGATGTGGCATCGTCCAGATGATAGTACTGCAATTTTCCGTCCGCATCTTCAAAGGGTGCGTTCAGCAGAATTACCAGATATGTGTTCTCGTCCCGCGTTGCCTCGGTGATGATGCTCCGTCCGGTCTTGCTCAGGTTGCCGGTCTTGATGCCCTTGGCACCCTCGTAATAATAGGAGCTGTCCTCCAGCGTCATGGAATTTGCCTGTGTCCAGTTCCATGCGGAAGCGTCAGGGTGATTTGCCGGATTGGCAGTGGTGGGAGTAAATGCAGTGGCTGTTGCAATTTCTTCAAAGCCGTCCAGCGAGAGAGCGTAGTTGGTGATCGTCAGCATATCCCGTGCCGTGGTCTGTTGTCTGGTATCGTACAGTCCGGTAGGGTTGGCGAACGTGGTGGCGGTACAGCCAATTTCAGCGGCGGTGTCGTTCATCTTGGTGACAAACCCATCAATGCTGCCGTCCCCGAACTGGTTCGCCAGAATCAGAGAAGCTTCACAGGACGAAGTCAGCATCATAGCATAGAGGTATTCCCGCACAGTCAATGTATCGCCGTTGTCAATATCCGCATACCGCAGGTCGTCCGGTTCGTCATAGCTGTACAGCGTTTTATACAGTTCATCACTGGCAGTGATCGTTGTGCCGTCCAGATCAGTGCAGTTTTGCAGCACCACAATGGCAGTCATGATCTGCACCAGATGACCGGGCATCTGCTGCTGGTCAGCATTTTTTTCATAGAGTATCTGTTGGGTATCCCGATTGTACAGGATCGCCGCCTGACTGTGGATCGTTGCGTCCGGTGTAAAGGTATAAGCCTGTACAGAAAGTGCGTTTCCGCACAGCAGTACCGCGGCAACAATGCCAATCGCCAATGCGGCACGCAGTCGTTTTATCAAATGGAACAAGTGCATAAGATGCAATCCTCCCGAAAATTCTTTATTCGTGAAAGTTTTCAAACTCCACATTCTTATTATAACAAAAAAAATCCGATTCGAAAAGACTTTTTTCGAAAATTTATTTACCTTTCACGGAAAATATGATAAAATAATCTATGTAACTGAAAATCATGCAAAAATAAACACCAGAGCATGAAATTTGATTTCACTTTTTAAGGAGGGCTTCCTTTTGGTATATATCACAGGTGACATGCACGGAGATCTGTCCCGTTTCAAAAATCCCATTTTTAAAAAAATGAAAGCTGGCGATGTTCTGATCGTCTGCGGCGACTTCGGGTTTATCTGGGACGGTTCCCGTCAGGAAAAGCAAAATCTGAAAAAGCTGCGGGAAATGCCGTTTACCATTGCCTTTGTAGACGGCTGCCACGAAAACTTTGACATTCTGGAACAAAGCTTCCGGACTGTCCGCTGGCGTGGCGGCAGGGCACATCTCATTGCCCCGAATATTTTCCACATGATGCGTGGCGAGATCTTCACCATTGACGACCGCACCTACTTCACATTCGGCGGCGGACACAGTCAGGACTTCGAGTTCCGGCAGGGTCGGAACTGGTGGCAGCGGGAACAACCCACACATGCAGAGATTCGCCGTGCCATTCACAACCTGAACGAGCACAATGCACAGGTGGACTACATCATCACCCACGAACCGCCGGCTTCTCTGAAGGACTGCCTCGGTGTTGATATGCAGCAGCGTCTGGAAATTCACACGTTTTTTGAGGACATCATCAAACAGTGCAGCTATCGGAAGTGGTTCTTCGGCAAGTGCCACATGGACCGCTTTATTCCTATGAAGTTCTATGCCATGTTCGAAGATGTGCTGCCGGTAGAATCGGAAAGCCGCAGACGCAGCCGAAAGCAGACGGCTCCGGAAGAAGATTGATCCTGCACACAAACAGCCCGACAGTTTCTCTTGCTGAAACTGTCGGGCTGTTTAATTCTTATGGCAATACCGCACAAAGCCGTCAGGCGGGCTTTGTGCGGTATTGCCTTATCTCTTTTGGGTATCTTTTTGCTTTCGGGCTTTTTTCACGGGCAGGCGAATCCACTTCCCCTGCGATTTTTCCCGTGAGAAATGCTGCTTCACGTACTGATCCAGCATTTCCCGCACCGGCACACCGCCATGCATGGGAAAGAAGAACCGACGTACATTTTTCTTTTGCAGGGCATCGTGAATGTCCTCCCGCAGTTCTTCCACCCGTACCACGATATTGGTTTCTTTCGCAAATTCGCGGATCTTTACCATCAGGTGTGTGGAATATCCTACATCGATGAGAAAAACCCCATAGAAAAAACCGATGCCGAACGAAAACGCCAGATTTTCTGCCAGCCAGTGCAACGCATTCAAAATGTGCGGGTGGATCAGAAAATAGTACACTGCACTGAGCACCATCCAGAAAAATGTAAACAACGGACAGATAATGCCCTGGATATTGCCCCAACGGTCAGAATCATCCCACAGCTTGATTTTCATGCCGCGGATAAAGATCAGCCCTGCCACATATTCCAGTGCCGTGATCGCCAACGCCATGACCACAAAGAGCAAGACCTTTTTCAACAACGGATTTTCCACCGGCATTAGCGGTTCCAGCATCGCCAGCAGGTACAGCACACACAAACTGGAGCCATACAGCGGCAGATACGACCCTACCAGAAATCCCGGATTCACCCAGTGGTGTGCTGAAAAGAACCGACGGAATATTACCTCCAGTCCCCAGCCGAGGACACTGCCGATCAAAAATAAAAACGCCAATGTCAAAAATAAATTCATATCAGCCTCCCCTGCATCGACACAAAACACTCACGCAATAGAACTAAGGTCATACAGTGACTGATCCGCCAATGCCTGTTCAATAATGTCATAGTGGGTCTGCAACGCACCCATTCCCATTTTCAGATCACCGATCATCAGGCTCTTATAGATCTTTTCATGAATGGTTGCCTGCTTCTGCCGCAGTTTTTCCGTGCTGTCTGACAAGATCAGGTTGATCTGTGCAGAACAAATATCCCAGATGCCCTGCATCACGCATTCCATGAGCCGGTTTCCTGAAGCCTTGATCAGCCAGCGGTGCATTTCTTCATCAGCACGAATACTGTCCAGTCCGTTGCCGTATCGGAATTCGTCCAGCAAGTTTTTCAATTCGTCCAGATCCAGCCGTTCCCGTCTGGCAAATACCATAGGAAATGCCGACAACTCCATTGCCCGCCGCATCTGACACACCTCATAGGGTGAGATTTTTTGTATCAGAAACATCACATGCAGCAGTTCCTCCATGCTGTCGGACATATCTTTAGAAAGTGTCATCTCGCCCTCTTTGGAACAGGACAACACGCCGGTCATTTCCAAATTCTTTAGAATCGGACGCACATCCCGCTTTTTGATAGACAGAGCTTCTGCCCATTCCTGTTCCGAGGGCAGCACATCGCCGGCATGCAGCTGTCCGTTTTGCAGCCGCTTCCGCAATTCCTCGATCAGACACAAATAATGATACTGTTGATTTTTCATTTTCCTCCATCTCCTGTATTCAGTGTTTCCCCAGGTCTTACCGCGAAACGCCCCATGCATCCCGCCTTCTTTTTTCTTTTAGGAAACACTGCATAAAGCTTGTGCGTAAGATGCGTAGTCAGATTTTTCGGCAGATTGCACAGAAATTCCGCAGGCATACTTGATGTATGGCAAGGGATTTCTGGGCAATATGACGGAAAATCTGCAAGCAGATTGCGTGCAAAGTCGTCAGGCGGGCTTTATGCAGTGTTTCTTTTATTATAGCATAAAATTATAACGAATTCAATGATATTTATCGTAATTATATAAACGTTTTTGTGCATGTTTTCAAACCAAATCGGAAAAGTCAGAAACATTTTTTGCTGTTGTTCCGCGATTGCGATTTTTTCAGTCAGATTTTCGGATATGACTTGCTTTTTTGTAATCGATATGTTAAAATAGAAAAGACACTTCACGAAAAGCAAAAATTCCAATCGAAAAGGAGCATTGCAGTATGCATAACATCACACTGATCGGAATGCCGGGTTCCGGAAAAACAACATTTGGAAAAACATTGGCGGCGGGGCTTTCTTATCACTTTATCGACACCGACGATGTCATTATCCAAACCTATCACAAACCGCTGATGGAACTGATCGACGAATACGGCACAGAAGGATTCATCACACTGGAGGGAAAAGTTCTCCAGTCGATCTACACCAATCAGGCAGTGATCTCCACCGGCGGCAGTGCTGTTT
>ERZ827496.3893-NODE-3893-length-12278-cov-4.494478_pt1 | contig 12278 bp, 8 predicted proteins | sample MGYA00519769_ERZ827496 | MGnify/ENA primary metagenome ERZ827496 (study PRJEB31778, sample SAMEA3449327) | human gut metagenome | biome: human gut; feature: human-associated habitat; material: faeces | place: United Kingdom | collected 2010/2012 ...
AAAACCCGTACCGAGTTATCCAACGAGACTGCCGACTATTACTATATCTATGGCGATAGTTCCCGTTTACTCCTCATTGTCAATACCGAACGGCAAAACGACGAACGCTCGCGTATTTCCCGAATCATCGTAAAAGATAAACGTTTCCAGACAGCCTCGGGAATCGGACTGGCTTCCACCGTAGGAACAATCAGAACGGCTTATCCTCATAGTCAGTTTCTACCTTCGGTAGATGAAATCATCCTATATGTCCCGGAAATAGATGCCAATTTCGAAATAAACAAACGACTCCTCCCTCCTTCACTAGCCATCGACTCGACCGGAGAGATCGCCCCCGACAGTATACCCGCCCAAACCAAAGTAACCGACCTGTCTATCTTTTGGGATTACAGTATTAAAAATCTGGCCGACAAAACCTTCTGGAAAGACCTGACTCACCGGTTTACCAATTGGGTAATCACCCAAGTACCTTCTATAATCATCCTCACTCTCATTTTTATCGGCTTATTACGACTACTCAATTATATCGTCAAAAAATTAAATAAAGCGGCCAAACGACGGGTACACCTCAATGAAAATATCGACGACGCAGAAGGCAACAAAAGAATAGAGACCTTATCCGGTATTATCTTAGGGGTTGGAAAAATATTCTTATGGACCATATTCGTGCTGATCATGCTGAGTAAGTTCAACATCAATATCGGTCCGATCCTCGCCAGTGCCGGAATCGTCGGATTGGCAGTAGGTTTCGGTGCCCAGGAATTAGTCCGGGACTTTATCTCGGGATTCTTTATCCTATTGGAGGATCAAATCCGGACAGGAGACGTGGCGATCATCAACGGTACGACAGGAACCGTAGAGAAAATAGAGATGCGAACGACGACCTTACGGGACGCTTCGGGGGTCGTTCACATTTTTCAAAACGGTAAAATCAACTCCTTATCGAATATGACCAAAGGCTGGTCGGCAATAGTAGTCGATATCGGCGTAGCTTACAAAGAAGACACGGACCATGTCAACGAAATAATGAAACAAGTGGGTGACGAACTCATGAAAGACGCTGCCTGGCAATCGATCCTTATGGGGGTAGATTTATGGGGAGTAGATAGTTTCGGCGACAGTTCCGTGATTTTGAAAGTAAAACTGACGACTAAATCAGGACAGCAGTGGGCAGCCAGCCGGGAATTCCGCCGCCGGATCAAAAAAGCTTTCGACGCCCAGCACATCGAAATCCCATTTCCACAAGTCAGCCTGAACACCGGCTCCGGAACAGGGGCTATGCCGGTGAAAATAGACACGGCTTTTTCATTTAAGCTTTGAATTGGGCGTACCATTCCCATACCCATGCCAATGCGGCATGGGCGGAAATACCATTATTGGTAATCAATGCGTTACGAATATATCAAATCTGAATTTTTCTCATTTTTGAGCCAGAAAATGCAACACGTTAGTGAAGCTTACCGCCAGCTCCCTTATTATCTGCGCCGTTCCCTTTTGCTTATCTGATATTTTTTTCCTTCTGTTCTTCCAAACAGCAATCAGTGCCAACACCATCCTTTGAATTGTATCCAGGTTCCTAGCCGCTCGTTCAGCCTTACGCTTTATGCTGTCCTGGCGGAGGTTGCGGTCAAGATCCCAGTGCATGCTTTCAATAGCCCAATGCTGTTTGGTTATCTGACTAAGCCGCTCTGCACTGCTATCCAGGCTTGAAATATACAGTCGCTGTTCAGACGTACTTCTGCCATCAGACTTTTTCTCCGTAGATGTGAGTATTTCTATAACTGTCAAATTTCCATTCCATTTCTCCCTGTCGGCAATCAGTTCTTCCCCACGGAATATACGGCATACCCTTGACTCAATCCTGCCGTGTTCCAAGTATGGACCTTCCTTGTAGATATCAGTTGGGGTGATGGCTTTTATAGAGTCTTCAAGCCCATAGCGCAAAGATCTTTGATTCGCCTTGAGTTCGATCACGAAGTCGCCTCCTTTACCTCTAATCTTGTCTATTATCCCCTTTTGGCATGACATGGCATCTGCTGTGACGACACATCCTGACACATCTAGTTTATCCAATAGTCGGGGCACGGATTTGATTTCATTACTTTTCTCTTTGCAAACATCAGTAGCCAAAGTAAAGCCGGAACGGAGTGAATATGCAGAGACGATATTAGGGTTGCGTCCGTTGTCGTACAAGGTACCTCGCATGGCCTTGCCATCAATACAAATGATGTCAGTTGCCGAAGCGGATATTTCCTTGCGGAAAACCTCTGCAAAAGCAGACATTCGATCAGCCATCTTTTCATCGTCGATGCTTTGAAACACACGGCAGAGCGTAGCTTCTGAGGGTAACCCATACGGAAATAACCCTTTCGACTGCAGGCGTTTCAAGTGACGTTTGCCAAATTGAAGTATTTCAGCTCTGGTAATACACTTGCTGAGTCTGCCCAATATTACGAGCATGAGTATATCTTCAAGTTTGTGTTTGAAGTTTCCTCTGCTTGTTCTGCGGTATTCAGGGACTGAGGATACAAATTTTCTCAAATGAGTCATGATGCTGCCACGAAGACAGTCAAGGTGTTTCTTTTTTAGTAATATTGCGTATAAAAAGTTGTATATCAACGAAATAAATCGTATTTTTGCTATTGCAAAAACAAAGGCGGAAGACAATATCAACATCATATTCTATTGAATTCCGCCTATAAAAAAAATAAAAATGAACGATAAGAAGAAACACCTAAGGCGGTGTTTCCGCATCGCTGCGCAGTAGGATTTTTACTACAATAACAAGCGATGAACAATATTTCTTAAATGAAAAAGCCGTGCCCTATCGGGGCAAATATCTCCTTTCTTCTCTTTTATTAGAAAAATAAATTTTATTTTTGTATGTCTAAAAAATAAATAATGAGATTATGAAATACTTAGATCCAAAGGCGGACTTGACTTTTAAACGTGTATTTGGTGAGCATCCCGATTTAGTGATGAGCTTGCTTAACGCCTTGCTTCCCATTTCTGTCGGTCAGGAGATTACTGATATTGAATATCTTCCTGCCGAAATTGTGCCGGATAATCCATTGCGTAAAAACAGCATTGTGGACGTGCGTTGCAAGGATAAGTTCGGAAGGCAGTAGTTTATTGCTGAGATGCAGATGATCTGGTCTCTGGAATTCAAGCAGCGTGTATTGCTCAATGCTTCCAAAGCATACGTACGCCAAATCAATTCGGGCGAGTAATATGAACTGCTTCAACCTGTGTATTCGCTCAATCTAGTGAACGAAATGTTTGAATCTGAATTACCGGTTTTCTATCACTATTATCGTCTGGTTCATGAGGAGAATACCGATAGAGTGATTGATGGCCTGCATTTGATATTCGTAGAACTACCCAAGTTCAGCCCGCATACATATAGTGAAAAGAAGATGCAAGTGTTGTGGTTACGCTATCTGACCGAAATCAACGAAAACACTCGCGAAGTGCCCGAAGATTTGATAGATAATCCGGAAGTGAAAAAAGCTATTAATGCATTGGAGGAATCAGCTTTTACCGATGCGCAACTGCTGGGATATGAAAATTTTTGGGACATTATCAGCGTGGAAAAGACGTTGTATAACAGTGCGGAACGCAGAGGATTGAAAAAAGTATCGAGCAAGAGAAGCTTGAAGTTGCCCGAAAAATGAAGTCGGACGGATTAGCGGTTGATTTCATATCCAAATACACAGGACTGTCTCTTGATGAAATCAAAGAGTTATAGGCTGCAAAAGCAATGTTGCAAACTATTATAGCATTTCATTCGTCTCCGTACGGTAATGAGTGAAATTATAAATATATTCCTTTCCTACTGAATAATTTTTTCTGTTGGAGGTTTTCTTTTGTTAAATTAAATATAGCTTCCTTTCGCTTGAAAACTAAACTAAAAAGAGGCTGTCTCAAAATAGAATTGCTAAAGCAAAAATCTTATAGATTGAAACTTAAAAGTAAAAAATCTCCTGGTTTTAGCCATATCATTAAGATAGATGAAAGCTAAAACAGGAGATTTTTATATCGTAACTTATAGATTATAAGTAAGTCTATCCAATTTTTCTATTTTGAGACAGCCTCTTTTTGTATACTCTCTTAAAATAATATTTCGGTTTTACATAGGAGATTCCCTGTGTACTTATCTTTAGAATGCATATCCAAATCCTATATTCAAATAAATAGGATACATAGCAAACGAAATTGTAGTAAAGTCTTTCTTGAAAATATCGTTTAGTCCCCATGTTAGGTCAGCGTACACATTTAGGTGTTTATAGGCTTTCCACTCTCCGCCTAGCTGTAATCCCCATTGAAATTTGCGTAGACTGCTAGAGAAATCATAAGTTGCTATATTATCACCCTCGAAATTAACGCGGCTACCAGTAGCATCCGGGGAGCGGAGATGGCCCTCGTAAACATGTCCAGAGAAATCACCATCCATCATATATGATAGATAAGGCCCCGCAACCAATTTCCAGCGATCACTGATTTTGTAGTTGGCTAATATGGGTATTGTCAAAAGAGACATTTTGACTTTAGTCTTGACTCCTCCTGTCCAAAGTCCTTCTACTTTTCCGCCTATGTCGTTGAATATTTCCATACCATAGTTTTTCACTAGAGCCTCGGTAGTCATGTTTTTGTTAGCAAGACGTACTCCTAAACTAACTCCCCATTTCTTTTGGACATCTATCCATTTTGTTACATTACCTTCCAGAGTAATAGCAAGTCCGGGAGAATAGCTTTCGATGCTTCTGATTTCTTCGGGAAGGGGAAGAGGAGATGTCCCACCGATATTTACACCTGCTTTGAATTGATAGTCTAGTCCATGAAGAGAAGACCATAGTAGTCCTTTGTGTTCGGACGATTGTGCATTGATTTGGCTGATACTGCAAAAAAGGATAACAATACTAGCCAATATATATTTATTCATATATAAATTACTTTTTAAGTTATTATTCGTTGTCTTCTTTACACTGAATAGTTACCTCGTCTATCCACAAAGTACTTCCTACTGAACCTTTAAATTCTGCTCCATTTATGCTGGAAGAGAATACAACAGCGAGTTTGTATTTACCTTCCTTGAGAGCTGATTCATCTATTGCTTTTTTATATTCAAAAGGTAATTCAAACTGTTTCCACTCACTCGTCTTTTCTATTGACGGAATTCTTGCAAGAGCTATAATCTTATTGGAATTTAGGGAATTATATCCATCAAGGAAATCTTCCACATCGTCAGCTTCGTATAAGACGGCATATATATCACCTTTATCCTTTCCTTCCATTGAAGGATCTATTATAGGCTTTCGGTTTTCATCAGTGCCCGAAATATAAACAGTGCCAGGTTGAAATTTATAATATCCTTTTAATGTTTTTGGATGTTTGAAAAATGGGAATCCGAATTTTGTAGCAGCTTTGGCATCTCTTAATGCATCTTTTACTATGAATGTACCGATGAAAAGGTTACCTGCTGCAATTGGCATCTTAACTTTTTCGCCAAAATCTCCTGTACTCTTTGTCTCTAGTCGAATACCTTTACCTATATAACCTTCAGTTTGTAAAGTTGGGTAATCAAAGGGGGACTTTGCCATACCGGTAAGTTTGAAGCCCGGATTTCCACTCGCCCATTGGAGCGTTTCTCCTTGTTGCTGATTAAATTCATAAAGTTCATGGTAATCGGAACTTCCATCTACTAAGTTTTCGAAATGGAAATTTGTAGGAAGTTCAGATTTGATTACAGTAATGGTATAGACAGCTTCAGTTGTTTCACTTTCAGATGTAACTCTGAACTTACGTTGATACTGTTCCAATGTTTGTTCTGGAGTAATGGGGATCTGTGAAGTAGAAAAGTCATATTTGGGAGGAGCATCATTTGCTATTGCATTAACAGGTTCTATACTAGCTCCGTCTGGTAATGTGAATTTAATTTCTAATGCAGATAAGTCTGTAGACTTAGATACATAAATAGAAGCTGTTTTACTACTAGGGTTAATAGTGGATAATTGGATGTTAGTACCGCTGCATCCGTCTATAGCTGCTTCGACATTCAAAGCTTCATCTTGGATGCAGGAAACCATTGTCAGACATAAGACTATTCCGGCTGATACATTTCTTAGTTTCATCTGTTTATTCAGAATTAATGGATTATTCGTATGCAAAGGTAGATAAAAGAGTTGAATATCAATTGACATTGAATGTTAAAAGAAAAAATGGGGTTGTGAGAATGATATGGCAACTTCCGTTCTGTATGCTGGATTTGTTTTATAACATGTATGTCGCTGTTTGATGAACAATTCGAAATTTTTCATGGAGTCTCTGTATTATATCGGGAAAATCCTGTCATTTCCCATATAACCGTTCAGTTCGTAACCTTTTGCGGAACCATACTTTGAGACTGTATAAAAAAACTCCCACTTTTCCCTTAGGAAAGCGGGAGTTTTTAATAAACTATAGCTTACTTATATCTTATGGGCTGATTATACGATACCTTGTGCCATCATTGCTTTTGCAACCTTCATAAATCCGGCTACGTTAGCACCTTTCACATAGTTTACATATCCGTCGGCTTCAGTACCATACTGAACGCAGGCTTCGTGGATGTTCTTCATAATGCTTTTCAGTTTCTCGTCAACTTCTTCTGCACTCCAACTCAGTTTGATAGAGTTCTGAGTCATTTCAAGACCTGATACAGATACACCACCAGCATTAGCCGCTTTACCCGGAGCATAAAGAATCTTAGCATCCTGAAATACTTTGATTGCTTCCGGAGTAGAAGGCATGTTAGCACCTTCGGAAACTGCAATTACACCGTTGGCAACCAATGTCTTGGCATCGTCGCCGTTAAGTTCGTTCTGAGTGGCAGAAGGCAGGGCGATATCTGCTTTTTCGCCCCAAGGACGAGCTCCTTCTACATATTTGCAACCATATTTCTCTGCATATTCGCGGATACGACCACGGTAGAGGTTTTTCAGTTCCATGATATAATCCAGCTTTTCGCGGTCGATACCATCCGGATCATAGATGTAACCGTCAGAGTCGGACATGGTCAGCACTTTGCCACCCAGTTCAAGAACTTTTTCTGCTGTGTATTGAGCAACGTTACCGGAACCGGAAATCAGGCAAGTCTTGCCTTTCAAGTCAGTACCCTTAGTTTTCAGCATTTCCATTAAGAAATAGATGTTACCGTAACCGGTAGCTTCCGGGCGAATCAATGAACCACCAAATTCGCGTCCTTTACCGGTAAATGTTCCGGTGAATTCATGAGTCAGTTTCTTGTACATACCGAACATGAAACCTACTTCACGGCCACCAACACCGATGTCACCGGCAGGAACGTCAGTCTCAGGACCCACGTGACGCCATAATTCAAGCATGAAAGCCTGTACGAAACGCATTACTTCCATATTTGACTTACCGCGCGGAGAGAAGTCGGAACCACCTTTACCGCCACCCATAGGCAGGGTAGTCAGTGAGTTTTTGAATGTCTGCTCAAAGGCAAGGAATTTTAGGATTCCCAAGTTTACAGAAGAGTGGAAACGAATACCGCCTTTATAGGGACCGATAGCGTTGTTGTGCTGTACGCGGTAGCCCATGTTGGTTCGGATGTTGCCTTTATCATCCATCCAAGTAACACGGAACTGATATACACGGTCGGGAATGCAAAGGCGCTCAATCAAGTTTACCTTATCAAATTCAGGGTGTTTGTTGTATTCTTCTTCAATTGTACCGAGCACTTCTTCTACTGCCTGATGATATTCAGGCTCATTAGGGAATCTTCTTTTTAATTCATCTAATACCTTAGCTGCATTCATAATCTATTTCTTTTATGGTTACTAATTAGTTTTTATTGCTTTATTGATGATGCAAAAATATAGATAAGAATTGGATTGTGCAACAAAATATAAATAAAATGCGATTAAAAATATCAGATTGTGCAAAATGTAAGCAAAAATATGAATAAAAGATTATTTCTCCCTATTCTTTAAAAACTTTAGTAAAGGAATAAAGACTAAAGTGCCCGAAATGATAATGGATAAGATTAGTGGTCCGTCTATTTGTTCGCTTCCGGTGAGGATGATATAGCAGATTGTTATCCATAGAAGGGCAAGGATTACGATTTGGGGGAGGGATAGTGGTTTTCGGCTCATGGTAATATACAGGTGTTTTTAGTGACAGATTTTATCAGGTTGGAGAACAAAAGAACAAATATTAAGTATATGCAGATTGCGCTACTGAGAAAATTTGTTCTTTTGTCCCTTTTCTGAAACAGGTTATTATTTATTTGCCTTTTTCTTCTTTTCTACGATGGCGTCGATAACTGCTACAGCGGTGATGTTCACGATATCGCGTACCGATGCTTCACAGTCGGTGAAGTGGATGGGTTTGTTCAGTCCCATTTGGATTGGACCAAGCACTTCTGTTTCGCTGCTCATAGACTGAATCAGTTGATAAGTGGCATTGGCAGAGCTTAGGTTGGGGAATATCAATGTATTTACTTCTTTACCTTTCAGGCGTGTAAATGGATATTTCTCGTCGCGAAGTGTCGTGTTCAGGGCGAAGTTTACCTGCATTTCACCGTCGATAGCGAGTTCGGGGTATTCCTTCTGCATATAGTCCACTGCTTCGTGCACCTTGGCAGGGCTGCCTTCCGTGTCCGAACCGAAGTTGGGGTAAGACAGCATGGCCATTGCCGGGGTATGATTGAAGAATTCCACAGTTTTCTTTGATAATTTAGCAATATCAATCAGTGTATCTGTGTCCGGGTGGCGGTTAATCAGTGTGTCGGCCACAAAGTAAGTGCCTTTTTTTGAATTCAGGATATGCATGGTGCCGAAGTGCTTGTATTCCGGCTGGATACCAATTACTTCTTTCGCTACTTTGATGGTATTGGAATACTTGGTGTACAAACCGGTGATAAACGCATCGGCTTCTCCTGTTTCTACCATCATCATGCCGAAATAGTTGCGCTCAAACATTTTGTCATTTGACTCCTGAAGATTAGCCCCTTGACGAGCACGCTTTTCTGAAAGAATGCGTGCATAGCGTTCGCGGCGTTCTGCTTCGCGATCATGGCGAAGATTGATTATTTCGATGCCTTCCAAACTCAAATCAAGCTCTTTTGCCAGTTTCTCGATGCGTTCATCGTTACCCAACAAAATCGGATGGCAGATGCCTTCTGCTTTGGCTTCGACGGCAGCTTTCAGCATGGTAGGATGGATGCCTTCTGCAAAAACAACCCGTTGTGGGTCACGGCGCGCTGTTTCATACAGTTGGCGGGTAAGTTTGCTTTCCTGTCCCATAAGCTCGCGCAGACGGGTTTTGTAAGCTTCCCAATCTGTAATGTTTTTGCGGGCAACACCTGAATCCATAGCAGCTTTGGCAACAGCCATTGAGACTTCGGTTATCAAGCGGGGATCTACCGGTTTCGGAATGAAATAATCGGGACCGAAGGTGAAGTTATTTACGTGATAAGCTTCGTTTACCACATCAGGTACGGGTTGTTTTGCCAGATTGGCAATAGCACGGACGGCAGCTAGTTTCATTTCTTCGTTGATAGCTTTTGCCTGTGTGTCGAGTGCTCCGCGGAATATGTAGGGGAAACCGATTACATTATTAATTTGGTTGGGATAATCCGAACGTCCGGTAGACATCAAGACATCCGGGCGTGATGCCATAGCATCTTCGTAGGAAATTTCGGGAGTAGGGTTGGCAAGGGCGAATACGATCGGATGATCGGCCATACTGCGCACCATGTCTTGTGTGAGAACGTTTCCTTTGGATAAGCCAAGGAATACGTCTGCGCCCTTGATGGCTTCTTCCAGTGTGTGCACGTCGCGGCGGTCGGTGGCAAAGAATTTTTTGCTTTCGGTCAGGTTGGGGCGGTCGCTAGTGATAACGCCTTTGCTGTCAAGCATCAGGATATTCTCTTTACGTGCCCCTAGTGCTACATATAGTTTGGTGCAAGAAGTGGCGGAAGCTCCGGCACCGTTTACTACAATTTTTACATTTTCTATTTTCTTACCTGCCACTTCGAGAGCATTCAGCAGTCCGGCAGAAGAGATGATTGCTGTTCCGTGCTGGTCATCGTGCATAACCGGAATGTCTAGTTCTGCTTTCAGACGGTCTTCTATTTCAAAACATTCGGGAGCCTTAATATCCTCTAGATTGATACCTCCGAAAGTGGGAGCAATAGCTTTTACAGCTTGAATGAACTTTTCAGGGTCCTTTTCATTGACTTCGATGTCGAACACATCAATGCCTGCATAAATTTTGAATAACAGTCCTTTACCTTCCATGACCGGTTTGCCACTGAGGGCACCGATGTCACCTAGTCCGAGGACAGCAGTACCATTGGAGATAACAGCTACTAAGTTGCCTTTCGCTGTATAGTCGTATGCGGTTTTCGGGTCTTTTTCAATTTCCAGACAAGGTTCGGCTACTCCGGGGGAGTAAGCTAGTGACAGGTCCGTTTGTGTGCTGTACGGCTTGGTGGGTACTACTTCAATTTTTCCGGGCTTACCTTGTGAGTGATAGAGTAGGGCAGCCTCTTTGGTAATCTTAACCATAATATTTTCTTATTTATTAGTGTTATTGTTTTAAATTGGTGGCAAAAATACAAATAAAATTATAAAATGACGCTCTTGTGCTGTAAAATGATGTCGAATTGTTGAAATTTTAAATGCGATATTTGACACAGGCTTATTTCATTGTGGTAGTAAAGATATAAAATTCCGGATAATTTCCCTGTCTTTGTGTATCGGTATGACGGATTATACCTACTGCTTATTTAAACCTTTCCAAACACTTTTTAGCTACGAGTTATTTATAGTTAAAGCTCACTGAATAAGGATATAAATGGCGAAAAAATAACTAATTTTGCGCCATTAAAAACTTAATTGGGCTAGAAAGTTTTCTGATAAGTCCAACTTCTTTTGCTAAATAAGTAAAGTTCAATAATATTAGTTATGAAGATGACAGTAAACAAAATGAAATGCATTTCATTAAGCCGCACAGCGATTATTATGGCGGCAATGACCGTGTTAAGCAGTTGCGGAGGCGGTCAGAGTGGTATGAAATTGGGTGATGACGAATTTACCGTAATGGCGGTGCACTCTACGGCCAGCCAGCAATCCACTTCATATCCGGCCACTATCAAGGGTATTCAGGATATCGAGGTACGTCCGCAGGTGTCGGGCTTTATTGTGAAACTGTGTGTAGATGAGGGTGCTACAGTTCGCAAAGGCGAGGCTTTGTTTCAAATAGACCCTACACAGTATGCGGCTGCCAAACGCCAGGCAAGTGCGGCCGTGGAGATGGCTAAGTCGAATGTTAATACCTTGACATTGAATGAACAACAAAAGAAAAATCTGCATGATAAGAATATCATCAGTGATTTTGAATATCAAAGTGCAGTAGATCAGTTGCTCTCTGCTAAAGCTAGTTTGGCACAGGCACAGGCACAATTGACAAGTGCCACACAGAATTTGGATTTTTGTACTGTGACAAGTCCTTCTAATGGCGTAGTCGGAACATTCCCTTATCGTGTAGGAAGTTTGGTAAGTCCATCGGTGGCTCAGCCTCTTACTACTGTAAGCGAAATCGGTGATATGTATGTCTATTTTTCGATGACTGAAAAACAATTGCTTGCCATGACTAAGGCAGGCGGTACATTGAAAGACCAGTTGGAAAAAATGCCGGCCGTGAAATTGGAGCTGGCTGATGGAACAGTATATGCGGAAGAGGGTAGAATTGATGCTGTCAGTGGTGTTATTGATCAGTCTACCGGTTCTGTAAGTATGCGTGCTATTTTCCCCAATAAGCAGTCTGTGTTGCGCAGTGGCGGTATGGCTAATGTAATTTTCCCTTATACTATGGAAGATATTATTCTGATTCCTCAGTCGGCCACACAAGAAATTCAGGACAAAAAATTTGTTTATGTACTCCAGTCGGATAATACGTTGAAACATACTGAAATTCAGGTGTCGAATTTGAATGATGGCAAGAATTATATTGTTACCGGTGGCTTGAAACCCGGTGATAAAATTGTAGTTGAAGGTGTACAGACTCTGAAGGACGGACAGACGATAACTCCGATTACTCCGGAACAGAAAGAGGCTAAATACCAACAGCATCTGAAAGATCAAAAGGAAGGTAATATTGCTACGGCCTTTGAATAATCACTATAACTTAAAAGATTAATTTCACTTATATAAATAAGGTATATAGAGAATGAAACTAGATAGATTTATTAACCGTCCGGTGCTATCAAC
>ERZ827496.3897-NODE-3897-length-12267-cov-2.766951_pt1 | contig 12267 bp, 5 predicted proteins | sample MGYA00519769_ERZ827496 | MGnify/ENA primary metagenome ERZ827496 (study PRJEB31778, sample SAMEA3449327) | human gut metagenome | biome: human gut; feature: human-associated habitat; material: faeces | place: United Kingdom | collected 2010/2012 ...
TACTCGCCCGTGGTGAACGTCAGTCGGTTGGCCGACGTGCCGTTCACATTCTCGCCGTCAAACACAAAACCGCTCTTGTCGGTCTGCACGCCCTCGATTACCGGCGCGGTTGTCTCTTCAATCGTGAACGTCGTCTCGCGCGGCAGCTGCACCGTCGTCTCATAATGGTTCGCGTTGTTCAGCGTGACATGGGTATACACCTTGCCTTTTGCATCCGTGATGGTGTAAACCGCATCCGTGCTTCCCTCTCCGCCGTAATAGCGCTCGCCGTCCACATACTTGGCGACCGTCAGATAGGTCATCTCGCCGAGGATGTTCTTGATGGCGTTGTGCTGTCCGTCTTTGTTCAGATAATCGTCTACAACCGTCACGTACTCCGCACCCTGCGGATTCTGGACAGCCTTCACATGCAGGGCATACCGCTCCTGCATATAAACCATGTTAATCGGGTAATCCTTCTCGCGGAGGATGAAATCGGCCTCGTAGAAGGGTTGTCCGTTTTCATCCACGTCCAGCTTCACCGGGTTATCCGGATTGTCCGCGCCGCCGTTTTCCGTATAGAGCGTCTCCAGCGAAACGGTGATGCTCACGCCGTAGCCCGCGCTCATGCCGCTCTCGCAGCCTGTGACAAATTCTGTGCTGAACGCGCCTCTGCCCTTGACGGCCTCCAACAGGCCGTTCGCGTTTTCACGCGCAAGCAGGAGTTCAAAGGTCACGCCCGCCAGCGGCTTAAGCTCGCCGACCCGGTTGTTGTCCTTCGCTTCGGTGGACGGCCAGTATTCCTTATCCAGCTTCACTTGGAACAGACCCTTGAACTCGGTCTCCCCGCCGCTCATCACATCGGCCTCGTTGTATGCGTCCACTTTCGTCACGGCATTGACCTCTCTCGCCGCAGCAGACCACACGCCGCCGTAGACCTTCTGATAGCCGCCTGCGTGGTTGATCTTCACCTCCCGGAACAGGAAGGTATATTTTCTGACATCGTCGTCCAGCTCAAAAGCGTCCGTCATGAACGCGCCCGTGCCCATGCCGCTCGCGCCGGTTTCATAGGTGATTCCGTCAGTAATCAGTTTGCTCTTCTGCTGTTCGTCGGTGAAAATAGCTTCCAGCACCGCTTCCGAGCCAGTATATTCGCCTTTTTCCACCGTATCTCCCGCCTGCGGCGCTTCAAACTTGCTGTTGCGGGCCAGCAGGTCGCGCTGTTCTTCCGTCAGTTCGCTCGTGCGGATGGCGTAAACCTCAAACTGGCAGTAATCCAGCGGCTGCGGCTCGCCGACGACAACGCCTTCCGTCGCCGCGCCGTCTTCAAACCGAACCGTGTAGCCGATCTTGTTCAGCTTCAGCTGCACATAGTCCTTGTAATTGGTGATGCTGCTCTGACTGTCGTTCTGATTATCGGTCTCTTCGCCCGTCAATTCAACATATTTGAAGTTCTTCAGCACATCCTGATAATCGCGCGGCTCTCTGTTGTACGCCGTGTTGTCGCTGTGCGCATGATCCGGATCTTTGGATTCATAGGCGCAGTATCCGTCCGGAACTTTCGTTTCCACGAGCACATAGTGCTTGAGGCCGTGCAGATCGGAGATCGTCGCAGTCGGGTTCGTCATGTTGAACGACTCAACCTGTTCAAGCGTGCCGTCGTCCTTCACTTCGTAGAGCGTCATCGTCGCGCCCGTCAGCGGATACTCCGGCGCGTTGCCGCGCTCCAGCTCATATTCCTTCCGGTAGTTCAGGCTGACGTTGAGAGCGGCCTTCGGCTCATTTTCAAACGTCAGCGTCTGACTGGCATTTTCGTCCAGCTTGAACTGCTGCTCGTCTTCCGCCTTGAAATATCTCTGCGCCGCCTGCTCCTGCTTCACCGTGTACGTCAGCGCCGTGGTTTTGTTGTTCGGATCGCCGTAAATCGGCAGGCTGGACAGCTTAAACGCCTGGCTTGCGCCCTTTCCGCCCGTGTAAACCAGCGTGTTCGTCGTTTTGTCGAGCACAAAGCCGGTTTCCAGCAGCGCCTGATAGGCATAGCTGTCCTCCGCGAGGTTCGACGCGCCCACCGAGACCGTGAACTTCGCCAGATCCTCCGCGTTCACATAATCGATGGCCGCGGGCTGCGTGCCCAGCTTTTCCTTCTTCTCGTCGCACAGCTCAACCGTCAGACTGCCGACGTTCGCCTTGTTGGGAACAGTCAGATTGTCCGCCCGATCCTTCTCGCTATACGTCAGCGGCCCAAAGACGCTGTCGTTGAGCATCATGTCGCCGGAAACCGCCGTTTCCCTGACATAGTACGTGCCGTAAGCCGGGATGGTGAACACGCCGACCGCCTGATCCGGCTTGCGCACCGTGACCGGATCACCGACCTGCTGCTTGCTCTCGTCGTACAGGGTAAACGTCGCAAAGCTGTCGTTCGCCGCCTCGGCCGGGAAAACTTTGGTCACCTCAAGCTGATACTTCCGCTGGTCCACCTGTACGGCCTTCTGGCTGTCGTCGCCCGCCGCAACCGTCAGCCAAACGAGTTTCGTATTCAAATAGTAGTTCTCCGGTGCGACCAGCTCCTGCAAATAATAGGAAGTTCCTTCCTCCACCGGGAGCACCAGTTCGATTCTGCCGTCCTTGTCCGTCGTGAAGCGATACTCGCCCGCCACATTTTCGGGCTGGGTCAAGCGCCCCTCTTCATCCACAATGGCCGGCGTCCTTTCCGTCAGCACGCCGTCCGTCAGCGTCCGCCCGACCAGATAGGTCGTGCCATCCGCTTTCCGGGTCAGCACGGCATAAACCGCGCCGGGCAGTGTCGCGTTGTCGCTGCCTGCTTTGGTAAAGGTCGTCCTGCCGACCTGACGCGTGTTGGTGACGGTAATCGTCTTGTCCGTACCGTCGTCCAGCGTCACGCTCTTCTCGCTGTACGTCACCGCATAGCCTTCCGCCTCCGCTTCGCCGACGGTATAGGTCACCACATGGCCGTTTTCGTCCCAGCCGCGCAGCGAAAGGGTCTGGCTTGCCTCGTTCTGTTTGCCGTCGGTCGTCAGTTTAACCGTCTGGCTCGGCAGCGCGTCGCCCGCTTCGCAGGCAGCCTGAACCGTGATCGTCCACGTTTGTTCTTTGTTCAGGCCGCTCACATCGACAAGCCGCTTCGTGATGGTTAGCTCCTGCTGCTTGATGAAGAAATAGTCGGCGTTCTGGATTCTCGCGTCGTCCGTAAAGGTGATCTCAATCTCCTCTTCGGGCTTCTCCTCCTCGCCGTTCTTCTTGCTCGCGTAAAACAGACCGTCCGTCTGTTCGTTGCTCACCACCTTCACGCGGTAGGTGATGAGGCGCCCGTCCCCGTCGAATCTCGGCAGATAGACGGATTCCGCCTCATCCAGCGTCGTCTGCTTCACCGGCTCCGTCTCGCCGTCGCGCGTGATGGTCACCGTGTAATGGCTTTGATCCGCTTCCAGATTGGTCCCCCGCTCATACTTGCGCAGATAGGCTTTCAGGTTCAGCAGACCATCCGTCGAATAGTTCTTCACGGCGTTGTCGTCCGTCATCCGCGTCTGACTGCCCGCCTCGATGAGGACAATCCTGTTATCCGCCTTGGCAAAACCGTCGGATACGCCTGTTTCTTTCATCGTATAGGTATCCGCGGGCAGATAAACCGTGGTCGGTTTTCCGTTTTCGACCTTCACCGTGTAGGTGCGGCCGTTCTGCGCGGTCAGCGTAAACTCCGCGGAAAGGCTGGAGTTTGTATCTTGCGTGCCGTCCGGCGCATAGAACATCTTTTCGAGGATAAACTGGCCGTTCTGCGCGTTGTAATCCTCGAACTCGGCTTTCACCGCGTTTTCTTTCGTTCCGGCCTTCACCGCCACAAGCTGATACGGGTAGAACGCCTCGCCGATTTTGATCGTCTGGTCGCCCGGCTTGACGTTGGTATAGCCCGCTTCCATCCCCGTGCGCACCACATAGTAGTCGCCTTCGGGCAGTTCCCGGCTCGTCTTAAACGCGCCGATCCGGTCGGAAAGCTTCGCGTTCTCGCCAAGCACCAGCTCGCCCTTTTCGTTGCGCACTTCGCTGGCCTTATAAATCTCAAAGACCGCATCGCTGCCCGAATAGGCCGTTCTGTCCGCTACATCTGCCGCCAGCTTCACATACTGTTCCGGCAGGATGTAGCCGCCCTGACGCACGAAATGATAATACAGCGTTTTGCTGCTGTCGGCCTTCTTTTCATCGCTGTCGCCGTAAACCGTGTAGTTCAGCGTCGAATCCAGCGTGACGCCCAAGCCCTTAAAGGCAGCGTCATCCAGCCGTTCGTCGTCGCAGTCCAGCTCAAAGTCCGCCCTGTCATAGATCAGGTTGACCGTGTAATTGTTGTACGCATAGACCGACGGATGAACGGTATTATCGCCGTCCAGCGCCGCCGTGTTGTGGATCGTGTTTCCTCCGTTTGCGGGCATTACGAGGCTGCGCGTGCCATCCCCGTTTTCCACAATATCGCAGGTGTAGGCGCTGTCTCCAAGTGTCACTGTGGCCTGCTTCGGATAGACCTTCGCGCCATTCTTTCCCTCAACCGGCTGAATCGTTTCCTGGAGCGTATAGCTGGAAAGATCGAGCACGCCATGATCCACGTAGTCGCTGTTCTGGCGCAGAATCTCGCCCTGCGTTCCCAGCGCGCCCGTGCGCACCTGATAGGTGAAGGTTACCTCGTCGCCGTTTACCGTGTACCTCACGGCCTCGTTCTGCACATTCCACGGCTTTGCTTCCGCCACATTCTGGAAGGCGTTCGTGTGGATCGTTGCCCGATAGTCAATCTTCCTACCGGGGTAATCCTTCAGGTCGTTGTTTTCGTCATAGTAGCGCATCTTCGGCGTGATCCGCGCGGAGAGTAAAACCGTCGGCGTGATGCGATCGCCGTCGGCATGTACACCGTTATCGATCATGCGGCCAAAGAACGTATAATTCAGCGTCACGGCATTGCTGCCGTCCGCAGGAACGACGCTTTGGACGCTGTCAACGTTCAGGGTATCCGTCCAACCTCCGTTATCGGTCGCAGAAATCCGCAGATTGCCGGGCGCGCTGATTTGCAGCTTGATATCGTCGTAGGAATCGAACGGGCGATATCGATTGTACTCGTCGAACGTCATCGAATACAGGTCAAACGCCCTGTATTCGGTCAGGTTCGTGGCGAGCTGGAAGGTCATGCTCAATGTAAAGGGGACGACCTCGCCCGTCTTCCACTGCGCCGCGTTCTGCGCCGGACGCAGGTTTGCGTAAATCAAGGTATCTTTTCCATTCTTTTCGACATCCCGAACGCGGTCGGCGAAAGACATGTGCGTTTCGTCCGTCGTCGTTTCAAACTCGGCTTTATAGGCTTCCTGCAAAGAGCCATACGTTTCGCCGCTTCTGAGGGTCTGCGCAACCGGCTTCTGCACCTGGCTGACCACTTCGTCGGCAATCGCCGTCGTCGGGCAAGAGCTGACGAGCATCGCGGCCGTCATCACCCAAGCCATAACCCTTTTCAGATGGTTCATCCTTTCCATCCTGTCCTCCAAAAACATGTCGCTCAGTCTTCAACCGATACCACAAAGCGCCAGTAATATTGCGCGTTGATTTTGTCGAGCTTTACCGCATAGCGCATCTCGTTTGCGCCTTCAACGTCTTCAAAGTGTTCGCCGTCCTGGCTGTACTGCCAGCGGATCGACCACTTCGCATCCGTCGGCTGGACGTTGACCACGGCAGTCATTTCCAGCGTGTCGCCATAAGCCAGGCCGTCGCTTCCGTTGCTGATCAGTTCCGTCTCAATCTGCACCGGCTGCCGGACGACCTTCGCATCCCAATGCGCCTGCAATTTGATTCTGCCGTCGCCGCTGTTGCGCAGATCCAGCTCGTTGCCGTCGCCGTCCAGCGCCGCAAGGGTGAGCATCGTTTCCGCATCGCCGTTTCGGCTCAGCGTCAGCGTCAGCCGACGGCCGCCGCAAAGCACCTCGCCGCCCTGCGCCACGCCGTCGTAGACCCACAGAACGATTTCGCCGTTTTCCCAACTGAGGGAAGCGCCGTCCATCCAGAAATCATCCGCCTGCCACGCGTCCGTGTCGCCGCCGATGGCTACCGCAAACGGCTCCAGCCGCACGCCGTCCGCGTTGTTCACGCCGATCACCAGCCGCGCCGAATCGCCGTTTCCGTCCAGTCTGAGCTGCGCCCAGTCGATTGTTTCGATTTGCTCCTCCGGCTCAGGCGTGGACGTGGGTTCGGGCGTCACTGTCGGCTCAACCGTCGCCGTAGGTTCAGGCGTTGCCGTCGGCTCAACCGTTGCCGTAGGTTCGGGCGTCGCCGTATCTTCCGGCTCCTCCGTCGCTTCCGGTTCTTCCACGACTTCCGGTTCTTCCGTCGCTTCCGGTTCTTCCACAACTTCCGGTTCTTCCGTGGCTTCCGGCTCTTCTTCAGCCTCTTCCGTCTCAATCGGCGTTTCCGTCTCGCTGTAAACTTCAGATTCCGCTTCAGCTTCGGTGTATTCGGGCTTTCCGCCTTCTTCATACAAAACGATTCCTTCGCTCTGCTGCTCATCCTCCGCGTTCACGCGCATCGGAGACGCTGCGCCCAGCAACACCAGGCACAGCATCCATGCAAAAATTCTTCTTTTATTTTTCATATCGACATGCCCCTTTCGCCGATCTTTTTTTCATCTTTCCATTGAAAGCCGCATATACTTCCCATAGGGGGAGATATATACCGATTTCTTCTCTATTTTATTCTACCACTCTTCCTTGTTTTCTTCAACTTACCAATGCACAAAGGAAACGTTTCAGATCTAACAAAAATGATGATTTTTCCTTTTATCCCAGCTCATATATAACGTAGCCAATTCTATACAATTCCCAGCGGAATACTTTCAATTTTTCTCTTGACAAGCCGCTCAATATCCTGTATCCGGTCACCGATGGAAATATAGGCAAGAATATTTGCGATATCTCCAAGCTCGATCTGAATATCATATTCATCCCGCAGCAGATCATAGACCTCAATGCCTGCAAGCCCGATATCTCTCGTATATACAGACAGTTTTGTCACATCAAAATCATAGACACTGCCACCGTTTACCATATCTTTGCCATACGCATAAAATCCACCGATAGAATTGATCTCATCCCTCGCGTACTCCGCCATCTGTGCCACTTTCGCAAAAGATTCCTTCCCTCGCAAGGCAAGGTTTCTCCGCGAAATATCAAGGCTCGACATCAGAAGATAAGATGCACTCGTCGTCTGCGTCAGATTGATGATCTGGCTGACATATTCCCAGTTCACACCCTTTCCGGTCAGAAGAAGAGAGCTCTGCGTCAGGCTTCCCCCCGACTTGTGCATGGAGACAGACGCCATATCCGCCCCGGCATCCATGGCACATACCGGAAGATTTTCCCCAAAATACAGATGCGTTCCGTGTGCCTCATCCACCAGCACCAGCATATGATGTTCATGCGCCACTCTCACGATAGACCGCAGATCCGAACAGATTCCATAGTAAGTCGGATTGTTGACTAAAACTGCTACTGCATCCGGGTTCTCTAAAATCGCACGTTCCACCTCTGACACCTGCATTCCCAGTGAAATGCCAAGTTTCACATCAACCTCCGGATTGACGTAAACCGGAATCGCTCCACAGAGCACCAGTGCATTAATCACACTCTTGTGCACATTTCGCGGCAAAATGATCTTATCCCCTGCCTTACAGCAGGAAAGCACCATTCCCTGAACGGAGGAAGTGGTTCCGCCAACCATAAAAAATGCATGTTCCGCGCGAAATGCCTCCGCGGCAAGCTCCTCCGCTTCCTTGATCACCGAAACCGGATGACAGAGATTGTCAAGCGGCTTCATGGAATTGACATCCAGACTCACACATTTTTCTCCCAACAGCTCTACCAGCTCCGGATTTCCCCTTCCTCTCTTATGTCCCGGCACATCAAACGGCACCACTCTTCGTTTTTTTAACTTTTCCAGTGCCTCATAAACCGGCGCACGCATCTGCTGCTCTTTGTCCATGACTAAAAAAATCCCCCTTGGCTTCCATAAAAATCTGCATGCTCTGCTTTTCATCAAATGTTTTTCCCTGACATTACCGTCAGGCTGAAAAACTCAAAAAAAAGAACAGGCATCCATCACCTGTTCTTCTATCGTCGTTATCATCATAGTCATACTTTATGTAATCTATCTACATTCTGCAAAAACTATTTTCTCCAGAGTCCGCGTTGGCACCATCGCCAGCAAATATTTGCGTATACTACTCTTATTGACCGTTTCACAAGTGATATTGGATTCCGGGTATCATCCCCGTAATCAACTTATAAAATTTGAGCTTCTAACTCAATCAATAACGCGGCTTACACCGCAATCGGCAGTTGCCCCGCCTGTCCGTATGGGCTTAACCAATCTCTTGGTGGGCAAACAATAGATCCTTTTCCATCTATTGTAACGAATATTTGCATGAAAACAATTTTCGCATTCATGTGATTTGAAGTATAGCATACACACATGGCAAATGCAATAACGTATTCTGTAAAATTCTGGTATTTTCTTTTTTATTTCATTTTAGGATATTTTTATTTTCTATTCAGGTTTGCAGCGATCTTACCGCGTCCACTCCCGGACCATCTGTATCTCCCGTCTGTACCCCTCATCATCGTTCGGTGTCTCTAAGATAAACGGTCTTCCTTCTAAAAGCGGGTGCAATGCAACGCGCCGCATCGCCTCTGCACCGATCTTTCCCTCACCGATCTTCGCATGACGGTCCTTGTGGGAGCCACAGTCATTCATGCTGTCATTAAAGTGAACTGCCTTCAGCCGGTCGAGCCCGATCACACGGTCAAACTCATTTAACACATCGTCAAGGTCGTTTACAATGTCATAACCGCCATCCCACACATGGCAGGTATCGAGGCAGACTCCCATTTTATCGTTTAATTCCACACGGTCTAAGATTTCTCTTAACTCCTCAAACGTTCTTCCAACCTCAGTTCCTTTTCCCGCCATCGTCTCAAGTAAAACGGTCGTTGTCTGCTCCGGTTTCAAGGCTTCATTTAATGCTTCCGCAATCAATGCGATCCCTTTTTCCGCCCCTTGTCCCACATGGGCACCCGGATGAAAATTATAATAATTGTACGGTGTATACTCCATGCGTTTTAAGTCATCAAGCAGCATTTCCTTTGAAAAAGAACGGACATCCTCTTTTGCAGCGCAGAGGTTCATCGTATATGGCGCATGCGCAACAATCTTTCCAAATTCGTGCTCCTTCGCAAAATTTAAAAACTTTTCCACATCTTTTTCATCGATTTCTTTTGCCTTACCGCCACGCGGATTTCTTGTAAAAAAAGCAAAGGTATTGGCATCTAACGCCAGCGCTGCCTTTCCCATCGCCGCATATCCTTTGGATGCGGATAAATGATTTCCTATTAACATATCAATCCTCATTTCTGCACTGCGCTTCGCGCACCTTAATTTTGTGCACAATAATACTCCTGTCTGTATATGCGAATGCTCTTTTATTCTGCCCGGTTCTTCTCCACGATCGTGCCCGCTCTGTATGCCGCGAGCAGCTCCTCAAGATCATGGATCGACTCTTTTAAACTTTTTCCGATATCTGTATCGGCAACCGTTTTTCTCCGCACGACCTGCTGCACCAGAACCGTATGGGATACGATATCGCTTCCGTCCTGCACCGCTTTTTCTACCGATTCAAACGGTTCATGCGCCGCAAGCACCAGACCATAAGAATTATAAATCAGCGTATATCCGGCAATCCCCGTCTTTGGCTGATATGCCTTGGAAAAACCGCCGTCAATGATCAGAAGCTTTCCGTTACATTTGACCGGAGACTCTCCTTTTTTTGCCTCCACCGGAATATGACCGTTAATGATGTGCGCCTCCGCACCTTCAAGCCCGAATTCCTCTAAAATCCGGTTGACCACTTCCTCTTTTTCAAGCAGCCTGTAATAAGGATTTTTCGGCTCCTGATGCGTTATTTTATCTGCAATAAAATAACGCTCAAACGTCGTCATCTTTGCCTTTCCAAACACCGGGGAATTCTGGTTTTCCCAGATAAACCATAAAATGTCCTGTCCCTTTTTCTTCTCCTTCGGGTCGATCGCATAATAGCCTTTTCGCGCATAGCCCTCAAGCACATCATAAAGCTCTTTTCCGGCATATTCTTTTCCAAAAACGTTAACTCTGGTAAACGTGCCATCCTCATTCAGCGGCACGCATCCATGATAGAGAAGATTTCCATTATATACTTTGTAAAGACTTCCCTGTGTATACAAAAAACGCACATGACGCTGCAGTTTTTCACAGTTCACAAATGCAGTCACAAGACGCTCCATCACATCCGCCTCATCTTCTGAGAGACGATATGGATCTTCCCAGTCGATTGTCGGAAAACTGACATCCTTGAGCGGATACTCGGTTTCCTCCACACACACGGTCCCCTTTTCGATGTTGATCTTATCGAGAAGAAGTCTTTTCTCCATCTCAAATTCCGGGTTTTCTTTGATCAGCTGACCTTCCAGTTTAAACTGCATGATCGTGATCGCCTTATGCATTTTTTCATCTAAAAATGCGTCGTGCACATCATATTCATCTTCCCGGTAATCCAGCTTAAAACAGTCACAGGAATCCTTATCATACCACTTCATCGCAAATCTTGCCAGCGGCACCAGATTAATCCCGTAACCGTCCTCTAACAGATCAAGGTTTCCATATTTTGCAGAAATGCGGATCACATTACAGATGCATGCCGCACTGCCCGACGCCGCTCCCATCCAGTACACATCGTGATTGCCCCACTGGATGTCCACAGAGTGATGCTCCATCAGTGTGTCCATGATCAGATTCGGATATGGTCCCCTGTCAAAAATATCCCCGACCACATGCAGATGATCCACAACAAGCCGGCGGATCAGATTACAGAACGCGATCACAAGCTCCGCCGCCCTTCCGGTGCGGATGACCGACCGGATAATTTCATTATAATATGCCTCCTGATCGGATATCTCCTGTCTGCCGGTCAAAAGTTCCTCAATCACATAGGCAAAGTCTTTTGGAAGTGCTTTCCGCACTTTTGACCTTGTATACTTGGAAGATGCATTTTTACAGATGCGGATCAGGCGGTATAAGGTGACTTTGTACCAGTCCTCCAAATTATCTTCCGTCTTTAAAGCGGAGAGTTGAACTTCAGAATTCCGGTGAATATGACAAGATCTTTATTATGATCGCAGATGCACAGGCACTTACCGACAATGCAGACAACCCTGCAAAAGTGCGCAGTAATATCATGGAAGTGGCACTCGATTATCTTTCCGTAGGAATCGATCCGGCGAAGTCTCATATTTTTATCCAGTCCTACGTGACGGAGCTGACGGAGCTGACATTCTATTACCAGAATCTGGTTACAGTCTCCAGATTGCAGCGCAACCCGACGGTTAAGGCGGAGATTCAGATGCGCAACTTCGAGGCGAGCATTCCGGTCGGATTTTTCAACTATCCGATCAGCCAGGCGGCGGACATCACGGCATTTCATGCGACGACGGTTCCGGTCGGCGAGGATCAGATGCCGATGCTTGAGCAGACCAAGGAGATTGTACATAAGTTTAATGCGGTGTATGGCGAGACGCTCACAGATCCGCAGATTTTACTTCCGGATAACAAGGCCTGCTTAAGACTTCCAGGTACCGACGGAAAGGCCAAAATGAGCAAGTCGCTCGGCAACTGCATCTATCTCTCGGAGAGCGAGGCGGATGTGAAGAAGAAGATCATGTCCATGTTCACGGACCCGGATCATATCCGGATCGAAGATCCTGGAAAACTCGAAGGAAATACCGTATTTACCTATCTGGATGCATTCTGTACGGACGGGCATTTTGCGGAATATCTGCCGGAGTATGCGAACCTGGATGAGCTGAAGGCACATTACAAACGCGGCGGTCTGGGGGATGTCAAGGTGAAGAAGTTCCTGAATAACGTCATGCAGGAGGAACTGTCTCCGATCCGTGCGCGCAGGAAGGAATATGAGCAGCGCATCGGCGACGTGTATGATATTTTAAAGGCGGGAAGCGAAGTGGCGAAGGAAGAGGCTGCAAAGACACTTTCCGAGGTAAAGCATGCCATGAAGATTGATTATTTTGATACACCGGAGTTCCTGGAGGAACAGGTGAAGAAGTATTCCGAGTAATCAGGGATTGTTTTTTTACAAATTCAGGCATTTGTGGCTCATCTATTTCTTTTAATATCGTAGAACTTGTCTCAGAAGGAGCCAATTCA
>ERZ827496.3904-NODE-3904-length-12242-cov-2.738082_pt1 | contig 12242 bp, 6 predicted proteins | sample MGYA00519769_ERZ827496 | MGnify/ENA primary metagenome ERZ827496 (study PRJEB31778, sample SAMEA3449327) | human gut metagenome | biome: human gut; feature: human-associated habitat; material: faeces | place: United Kingdom | collected 2010/2012 ...
TAATATAAGTAAGCAAGTTATTATTTTGTCTACAGATGAAGAAATTAATGAGGAGTATTATAAAATATTAAAACCATATATTGCACGGGAATATATGTTGGTAAATGATGAAAATCAAAATAGAACATCTGTAGAAAATCATTATTTTTTTGAGGTATAGTTAATGATATTTAGATTGAAAACGTCAAAAAGAACACAAGAAATTTTTGAAGAATTAGAGTCACGTACAAATTATAAACCTTATACGTTAGTAAAACATGCCATTGCATGGTCTTTACGGGAGAATACATCGGTTGATGGTTTTGAATCCGACTCAGATGGTCTTGACTTAAATCGACAGACCATAACTGGAGACAATGAAATATTTTTCAAAATATTGATAGAGCAAATTGAGGGGAAATATTTAACAGATGAAGAATTTTTTCCTAAATATATAAAAGCCCATATTGACCGCGGTAGTGAATTGCTGTTGGATATGTACAATCATGCAGGAACGGTTGAAAGATATGTTTTACAAACGTTAGGTGTTGGGGATACAGTTTAAAATAGTTTGTAATAAACGAAAAGAAGGTTAGTGAAAAGATGATTTATTTTGATAATAGTGCCACTTCTCCAATTGACGAAGAAGTGGTAGATGCAATGTTGCCTTACCTTAGGGAGGAATATGGAAATCCTTCGAGTAAATATTATGCTAAGGCAGCTAACGCAAAAAATGCAGTAGAAGATGCAAGAGAAAAGGTTGCAATGCTGTTAGGTGCAAAGCATGAAGAAATTATTTTTACGGCAGGAGCTACGGAAAGTACTAATTTTATTATTAAAGGATATTTGGACTATAGAAAATATTATGGAGATGGGAAGAATCATATTATTACTTCAGTAGTTGAACATAAAGCTACTTTAAATACTTGCAGGTTTTTAAATGGAGAAATTTATTCAAATGCAGATCCTACAGTCAGCTTATTTGGAGAGAAAAAGCGAGTTGATAGAGGGTTTGAAGCAAGTTTTTCAAATGTTTCTAGTAATGGAGAAGTAGATCCCAAATCAATAGAGGAATTAATAAAGCCCAATACAGCGATGGTTTCTATTATTCATGTGAACAATGAAGTAGGAACAATCAATGATATTAGTGGTATTTCAGAAATATGTCATGCAAAAGATATTGCCATGCATTCGGATATTACACAGTCTTTAGGAAAAATTCCTATTGATGTAAAAAAGTTAGGCATAGATTATGCATCATGTTCAGCACATAAATTATATGGTCCCAAAGGAGTAGGCGCAGCGTATTTAAAAGCGGATGATTATGGTATATGTCCTATTACGGCTTTTTTACATGGTGGAGAACAAGAATTTGGAGTACGAGCTGGAACTTTATCTGTACACAATATTGTGGGGTTTGGAAAAGCCGCAGAAATTTCGTTAAGAGATATTGAAGAAAACGAGAAGAAGATTAAGAAACTTGATGAGATGTTGATAGAAAACTTGCGAGAAATTCAATGGATTTCATTGACCAATAAAACAGATAGACGCATACCAGGAATTATAAGTATTATCGTTGATAAGACAGATTTTAATAATGAGAGATTTATTAAACATATTAGTGATCGTTTAGCTATATCGACAGGTTCAGCATGTAGTGCAGGGGAACCATCATATGTAATTAGCGAGTTGGGTTTGGAAGAACAAGTAAATAAAGTTTTAAGGATATCATTGAATAAATACACAACACAAGATGAAATTGGGCAGTTGATAAAAATACTAAAAGATGAGGTATAGCTGGAACATCATATGTAAAAAAAGGTATATAAAGGGATAAAAGTGAACAGAGGAAAAGATGTAAATTTCTTGATATTTAAGAGAAATTTATAAGTTAGCGAGGACAGAGAAGGTATGGAGGCACAAAACGTATCAAATAATCAAAAATGCTTTGTAAGTATGTTATCTCGACTAAGAGAGTCGTCAAAGGAAGCAGTGGTTTCATCAGATGCAGATCTTAATGATCCATATACTATGTATATGCATGTAGACAGACCAGTGCAGGATAGATTTGTATCAATCTTAAATGAAACATACAATTCAGAGCAGTCAGAACTCATTTTACTTTGTGGTAGTGTAGGTGATGGAAAATCACATATGCTATCATATTGCAAATCTATGTATCCGGATAAAATGGACAAATTTTATGTTCATAATGATTCAACAGCAAGTTTATATGTTGATAAACCAGCATCATATACCTTAAAGCAAGTTTTGGAAGATTTTTCTGATGATAGGATTGAGAAATCTAATGGGAAAGTAATTCTTGCTATTAATTTGGGGACGCTTAGTAATTTTCTAGAAGCGGATGAAAATAATAAATTTGGAAAGTTAAAAAGCTATGTCGAAAATTCTGGAATTTTGAATGAAAAAATAGATGATACAGGAGAGAATCATTTTCATTGTGTAAATTTTGCAGATTATCATTTATATGAATTAACTTCTAATGGGGTTGTGTCTAGTTACATACAGGGAATATTAAATAAGATTACAGATAAAAATGAGATTAATCCATTTTATAATGATTTTTGTCAAACATGTGAAAAATGTCAATCAAAGGGTCTCTGTCCGATTAAGGTGAATTATGAACTGATTTCAGACCAAAAGATTCAAAAAGGAATTATTTGTACATTAATAGAAACAATAGTGAAAAATAAACTGATTGTTTCTACAAGAACATTATTAAATACGATTTACGAAGTACTTGTTGATGAAAGAAATTGGACTTGCGGATCATTAGAACCAAGAAAAGAACCTGAAAGATTAACTAGTTTATCGTATTGCAAGTCTTTATTACCGAATGTTTTGTTTGAAAAAAGAGTGTCGTCAGAAGTATTAGATGCTGTGGGAAGTATTGATCCGATGCGAATTCGTAATGAAAATATAGATGATTTTTTTGTGTTCTATATAAATTCAAATAACATTTTGCAACTATTTAAAAATAATCTTCCTGATTATTCTAGACAAATTGAACGGCTATCATATATAGATTTTTCAGATAAATCAACCTATGCTTTAAAAGTAGAAATTCTTAAATTGTTTGTTAGAACTTGTTGGTTAACAGGAATGAGAAGAGATTTGCTTTCTGAAGATAAAACATATGAGGAATATATGAAAGCTTTATATGCATGGAATACAGGAAACTATATGGAATTAAAAAATATTTATAATATTGTTGAAAAAGGTATTTTAGCATGGAATGGTCAGGTAACAAATCAAAATGAAATGCAGGTGCTGATAAAAAATAAAAAATCAAAGTATCATCTTATTCAAAAAATCCAGATAAGAAAAAAAATTGATGATTTACCTAAACAGGAACCGGGTATATTAAGTACGTTCCGAGATGAACTGAGATTAAAATATCGATATTCAAGGGATCTTGAAGCAGAATTAGATGTGGATTATACTCTTTATAAATTGCTTAAAATGGTAGTTAATGGATATATTCCTAATATAAATGATAAACGTGTAAATGTAAAATGTATAGAATTTATTGATTTAATTTCTCAGGGAGGATCGAAAAAGGAGGAACTTTATATACGTGATTTATCACAAAAAGTACCAAAAGAATATAGATTGACATTTGATGATGTTTTTGGATATTCTTTTGAGGTGAATTGATGGAAAATACATGGATAATTTTTAATGAAAAAAATGGTGTCAATGATTTTTTTGACAGAACCAAAAATAAAAAACATAGAAGCAATGAAGCGTTAGTACCTTTTAAAACAAAAGTTGATAAAAATAAGTATGAAGATTTTTCTGGTGTGGTTGGAGCATTTTCGCAAATTATGTCTGGTATTAATGTGAAAAAGAAATTTGACTTAGAAGACATAAAAAGTAAAATTCATGATAAAATGGGAGATTGCACAAATGAAGATTTTGAAATACTTTTTCAAATTATTGAAAATATGTATTTTGATAAAGGAAAATTGCTTCCAGTTAATGTAAAAGCCTTGAATTATATAGAGTTTAATATAACTCAGAAACAGGTAGCTGAATACTTATATGGTATATTTATACATTCAACAAATTTAGAAAATCTATATAAAAATATGGAAGAAAAGGAGGATACAAATGCTCTCGAGCATTTACTGTTTGATTCATTACAAAATGAACAAAGTAAGGAAAAGGTATCGGTTTCTTTAGCGGATTGTTTTTTGCCATATGTAAAGGATGTGTTTGTAAAAGATTTTGCTATTTTAATTCAAGATACAAGTATATATCAGAATAATATTACTCGTTTTCTTGCATACTATTATATGTTCTATATTTCACAGCTTGCTATAAAATTGAATAGATTTGAAGAGGGAAAACGCGACGAGATTGAAAAGGTATATTTAACGTTATATGAAGAAGTTGTAACAAGGGTTCGGCTTGGATATGAGTATGGTTGGAAATATGTTAGAGATAAATTAAGCCATATGTTTTCTCATGCGGTAGTTTTGGAAATATTGTCACACAATACGGAGAATAGCCATATGGATTATATTAATTTTTTCGAACGATTTAATGGTACAGATGAGGATGAAAAGGTTTCGAAGGAAATTCATCTAATTTGCCAAAAATACATGGAATGGATTCCTTTAAATTATGAAAATTGTAAACATGATTATGAAAAAGATAGCAGTTGCTTAACTTCAAATGAAATGAAGAGATTATTTGAAATTGTTGACTACCAGTTTCGTACTGGAGGCAGAATATCACATTATAATGGATTTATTCGAAAATATGTTGAGTTTGTTCAAAAGAATTTTGGAAAGTTTAGAGGAATGTGTGGATATACATTAAGTGTTCATGAAAGTGACATTATAATGTTTACCCGCATTATATTAAAAGAAAATTGTGGAAGAATTGGGCTTACTAAATTATTTGAGGAATTTGAAAAACGTGGTTTGCTTTTTGACAGGGAATCAAAAAAAAGGATTATTGAGTTGCTTGAAAGAATGAATTTGCTAGAGAAACGTTCGGATAGTGGGGATGCACAATATGTCAAATATGTTTTATAATTATATTTCTGGAAAAATAATTGATTATTTTAGAATGAATGTGCCTAAAGCAGGAGATAAATTTTATGTACAATTTGAAACAGATAAACAGGTAGAGTGTTTATATAATGAATTGAGGAAGAGTACTATTGCAAGTCCTTTTGTGTATGAGGATAAAGCACGAAAACAATATTCATCATATGAACTCAATTTTGGAACAACAAAACTTATTGTTGCTGCATCAATGGAAAATCGTCCGCATCCAGATTTTTTAGCTAATTTAAGAAATTTAGTTGGAGTGGAAGAAAAATATAAAGACAGGGCAATTTTATTTATACATTGTTCTTCATTAGATAGTATTTTAGGAGGATCGGGAAGTCTAGGAAAAGAAGGAATGCCTTTAAATATTTTGGAGATAGAAAAAGATATTAGACGTCGAATTACCGAAACAGGATATACAGATCTTGATAAAAAAATATTAGAGTTGTATTTGGATAATAAGAAAAAAGAACTTGAAGGAACAGTTGCAACTATTTTTGAGTATCAGGATATAATACAGTGTTTGACGGATTCCCAAATTACATTAAATGATTATAAGAAATTTGAAATATTTCCAGATGATACATTAGCTGGTTTATCTGAAAAACAGCTGAAGCTGCGGTTAGAAGAAAATCATCAACATTATGTAAAAATTTCAGAAATTCATAACTTTGGGGAAGATAATACAAAACTTGAAAACCTGTATGGAGAAGATGGAGCTAAGATGCTTTCTAAATCGGGATGGGAAGATGTTGCCTTTTCACAAATTGAAAAATTTGTGTTCAATAAAAAGAAACACATTTCGATAGAATACAATCCAATTATTTCGAATCCTATGATATGGGATAAAGAAGAGGGAAACTCAAAATCTAAGAGTAGAATAAGAAATATTTTGATTTTTATTGATAATGATGAAGATCAGGTGCAGTTTACGCTTTCTTTTTCAGATTTTACGAAAAAAGTAGGGATTACTATACCAAATATATTTCAATCATATCTTACAGTAACAAGTAGTGGAAAGAAACTTAATGTGAAAATTACAGGTGTTGAATATAAGGCTGTATTTGGCCGATTTCAATATAATGTGGAAGGGATTAAATTTGATTTTAAGATAGCTGTAGTAAGATGTAATCCTAATTTATTGGAAAATATAAAAACTCAGTATCTAATTGAAATAAAGAATAAAAAAAATGAAAAAGCATTTATTAGAATTAATTCGGAAGAGGATGAAGTAATTTTAAACGAATTTGGAGCGCAATCTGTTAGGAATATTTCTATTTGTGAGAATGAGCAAGTTATTTCAATAGATTCAAACGAAAAACTATTACTTACAGTTGCCGATGATTATCCTTATGGGGAAGATAATGAGGATGTATATTTCTGGTTATCAACAAAGAAATTTGCTATTCCTATGATTAAGGCCTTTGCTGTTGAAAAGCCTACTGTAATTGAAGGCATGAAATTATGGTATCTTAAACGGAAAAAGAAATGTAATTTTGAGATACAAGGAGATAATAGCCTTGTTTTTGGAACAAAGAAGTATTTTGCGAGAGATGAATTTAGGAAAAGCTTAGAACTGGAGAAAAAATATATTAATTTGGGTGCTCCTTTTGCAGTAGAAAAGAATGAAACTGAAGGAAAGATTGAATCAGTAGATACCTTACTTTCAGAAAATGTTAAATTTGCATTTGAAAATATAATTGACTATTTCAAAAAGAATAATTTAATTCCAAGTCTTACGTATATAAACGATGATCTCCAGATCTTATATAATGATTATTTGGATGCGATTATTTTTGAGATTGATTCCATTAAAGAGGGGGCCTACCTTAATGATAAGCAAAAAAGCTTATTTAATCTTGGCATAATTAAGAGAGAATATGGAGATAGGGAAATTTTTTTGACACCTCTTCATCCTATTAATATTGCGTATCAATTATTTATTAATAAGCAGAATATTGATGATTTAGAAGAAGATAATATAGACTTATTAAGAAAGTTTCAACAGACTGCACTTCTTCCATATATTAATATTGATCCATTAGTAAAATATCCAAAAGTTTATTTACCAATGGAACAGATTCATTCTCCGGAATGGAAAATATATGTGGAAGAAGATTTGCCGAGATATAAAGGGTCCAAAGATTTTGTTTCGAAGCTTGTTTTTGAAAAAATAAGAGAGTTTATAGAACATTTTAGCTATCTGTTTTCTGGAACAGTACGAACACCTATTAAAATTAATTTGGTAAATACTGGAGATTGCAGGGAAATAGTTCAGGGAATTATAAAGTATTATGCTTATGAGATTAATGCTACAAAGAATAAAAATGTAGTACCTATTCATGTAACAATGTATGCAGAATCTAGAATGGATAATGCATTTGAGACAATGTCACAATTTGATGATACGGAAATTTTAGTTAAATCGCTAGGAATAGAAGCAAAGGTTGAAGATATGAGTAGGGAAGAGATTTTAGACATTTATAGAGATAATGTCTGCTTCTATTACCGTAATATAAATGATGCATTTGAATATGCACATATTACTTTTTTAGAATTAGATGATGATCATCAAGCAATAACAACAGAGATGAGTGATATTTCATCAGGAGTAGTTATGAACGGTATTACTTCGGGTGTTTCTTCAGAAATACTAGGAGATTCATATCGAACGGGATTTGGGATAAAATATGCAAATCTATCTTCGAAGTTAATGGATATTGCAATTAAATATAATGCTCTTAATGCTGCTATGAATGGGAACACCTATAGGAGCGAATCTTGCCATGCATTAAAAATGGGTATTAAAAAGCAGCATAGGTTAGATAAGATATATGATGCAAGCAATTGGGTAACATTTATTAATCCCAAAGTTGATCTAAATTATTTTAAAAGTGATCCAAGTTCGAAGGACTTATTAATTATTCATTATAGTGATCAATATAATATGACATCAAGTGGATATGATGCTATTACGGTTACTAGAAAATCTAAACAGTATCAAAATGCCATTGAGCGATACCTAAAGGAAAATGGCGTTAATAATATTCAGGAATGTTCACGCCGTATAATTAACATATTTAATGCTTTAAATGGTGATTGGCTACTTAGAATGCTTTCATATAAATCACATTTTCCACTTGAAAAATTAAGTATACTGTCTGCTATGAAATTAGCAATAAAGAGGTATGCAGTGAATAATATTATTTGGATTCCAATATCGTTAGAAGAAATCCTGAGAGTATCTGGTTCTATTGGTCTTGCGCAAAAAGGTTCTATCTTTTCGGCAAAAAATCTTGGCTTTGAACAAGGGGCAACTAGTGATGATCTTTTACTAGTTGGAATATTGAATGAAGAAAAGGTAAAGGTTACATTTTATCCAATTGAAGTTAAGATTGGAAAAGTTGAATCAGATTATCTTGAAACAGGAATAAAACAAGTTTTAAGAACCAGAGATATTTTTGATGAGATTCTTCAAAATGGTCCATGTGATGGAAAGAATATAAAGACAAGGTTATATAGAAACTTTTTTATGCAGCAAGTATTAGTAAATGCAGAAAAAATGATGTTATATGAAGTTACAGAAGATGATACGGTTTGGCGTATAGTTACAAAAACTGATTTAAGAAGAAAACTGCTCAATGAGGAATATGAGATAGTTGATTCGTTGATTCCTAAAATGGGTAAAGCTGGAGTTATTTCATTTAGAGAAGATTGTATTAAAGAAAGAGAAATTCGAAATCAAGATGTTCTTGTTGTTGAAAAAACAAAAAAGGAAGGCGTAAATTTGTTGGCAGCTGATATTGCAACAATTCCTGTAGTTGATTGGGAAATGGTAAAAGATATAGAAGATTTACCATTACCTAAAGCAGAAGAAATTTCTGAGAATAAAGAACTAAAGAATAAAGATTTTGAAGAACACAAAAATGAGGAATTACTTGTAACTTCAGAAAAACAGGAAAAATTAGAAAGTGATAGCAATACAACTATAAAATCACTTGAAGATGTGAGAGTGTTGATTGGAAAAGATAATTACAACCATAGTGTTTATTGGGAATTTGGAAATAAAGCTTTAGCTAACCGACATGTTCTGATAACGGGAACTTCAGGACAAGGAAAGACATATAGCATACAAGCTATGCTATATGAACTGGCAAAAAATAATATTTCTGCAGTAATTTTTGATTATACAGAAGGGTTTATGCTCCAGCAACTTGAAAATCCTTTTAAAGAGTATTTAGGGGAAAGAATAGAACAACATGTAGTTTATAGTACAGGGGTTCCGATTAATCCTTTCCAGAGACAACAGATTGAGTTGGCAGGACAGATGATTATGGAAAAGGAATCAGATGTTGCTGCAAGACTGGCAGACATTTTTGCTCATGTTTATGATTTTGGTGGCCAACAATATTCTGCAATATTTGAGGCTGTATATAATGGTATGGTAAAGTATGGTTCTGGTATGAATATGAAATTGTTTAAGGAAGAGCTGGAAAATATTGCTGATCATAATAAAACTGCAAAATCTGTATTGTCGAAAATGTTACCATTTTTTCATACAGTTGAATTTTCGTCAGATTCTAATTTTAGTTGGGGAGATATATTATATGCAGATGATGCTAAAGTAAATATTATTCAAATGACAATGTTTACGCAAGAAATGAAGATTATTATTACGGAAATGATGTTGTGGGATGCATGGTATTATACGAAAAAGTTTGGAACAAAGGATAAACCATTTGTGGTTGTTTTAGATGAAGCACAGAATCTTTCACATGCTATTAAATCACCTAGTGCAGCAATATTAACAGAGGGAAGAAAATTTGGTTGGTCAGCGTGGTTTGCAACCCAGTCTTTTGGAGTGTTAAAAAATGATGAGATAGTAAGGTTGCTACAGGCATCGTTGAAGCTTTATTTTAAACCTACAAATAATGAAATTGTAAAAATTGCAAAACAGATAGATGCGACTGGAGAAGGAGATTGGATATCTGAAGTGCAAAAATTGAAAAAGGGGCAGTGCGTTGTTGTAGGAGATAGGATGAAACCTAATGGAAATATTGGATCTGTTGAACCATTTGTAGTTTCTATTATGCCTTTTGAAGAAAGAGAATGATATAAAAGTTTATAGGTTGGCATCTGGCGTACTAGTAAAGTGGTTGAAAAACGTGAGATGCCGCACCGTTAATGAGACATGAAGGAAAATACAAAAGATATTTATACAGCTATAAATAACATGAAAGAAGAAAACGTATGATTAAAATATGTAGTGTAACGATATTAAACTACCGTTCTTTTAGAAATAAGAGGAATATTTTCGGGGGATTAAGGAATATAAACTTGGTAGTTGGTAAAAATAATATGGGTAAGACGAATATTTTAAGAGCAATATATATTTTTTTTAATCCGGAAATGTATGATAGTCAAATCGATAGAAATATGATAAAACAAGTGACAGGAGGACAAGCTAAGGACCCAAAAATAACAATAGAGTTTGAAGATGATGAGATATTACCTGAGAAAAAAGAGAAATATAAAATATGTTGTGATTGGAATTCAAGAGATTCAGAACCAATATATACAATTAAAGACTGTTGCGAAGAAATTACACAAAAGCTGGAAAACAGTGCAAGAATTAAAAGTTATATAAATGCTCATATTAAATGTATTTATCTTAGTACTACAGATGTGGCAATAGAAGCACAAACTGAAGCGTTATTTAATGAATTAATATTACAATATTTTAAAAAACAAAATAGGCAGATAAAAAAAACAATCGAGGAATTTGAACAACAGTATAAAAATTTAATGCAAATATTTGCTGATAATATTAATAATATAGAGACAAGTTTGAGTGAACAATTTAGTGGTATGAAAGATATGGGGGTTACAACTAAATTGAGCATAAATAAATCGCGAGAAATCACAGAATTTTTGCTTGAAAATATTAAACTACAATTAGATGATTCGTATATTCAAGATATAGGTAATAAGGGAGCTGGCGTGCAGAGAGCTTCGCTGATAATGTTAAGTCTTTTCTTGCTTAATGAGATTTATGCAAAAGAGAATAAAATAATTTTGCTAGATGAACCAGAGGCTTTTTTATATCCTCTTTTAGTAAAAAAAGTTAAAAATTCTTTAGAAGAAAACGTAAAAGATAATAAAAAAATTCAAATGTTTTTAACTTCACATTCAAGGGAATTTCTTACAGAAATAAATAATGATTTATATACATTTAGTTATGTTAAACAAGAAAGAGAAGAGAAAAATTTTCAAAGAAGTAAAAAAGGAATTGAAGTAAATAAATATTCAATTATTGAAGGATTGAATAGAAAAAATAAGTATGAGTTATTAAATAATTATGGATTGCTGGATGAAGTAAACGATTATGAATATATAATAGTATGTGAAGGAGAGACAGATAGGAATTATTTAGTTAAAATACTTGAAGAAAAAACGGATATTCCGCAGATAAGATTTGGCAAATATGCAGATGGAATTGGAGGAAAAGAGTTAGACTTAAATTACGGATATATTGGAAAAGCTGGTACAGGAGCAATTTTGCCTATATTAGCTTATTTAGATAGGGTTAGTGTAGTGTCAAGAAAGGTATTTATACTGTTAGATGGAGACCAAGCTGGACGGGAAATTGCTAAAAAAATTAGACCAGAAGAATTTGAGCATCTTGAAATATTTGTAAAAATTATAGAAAAAGATCTTGAAATTGAAGATGTAGTGTTTAGTAGAGAGCAGTTTGTTAACAGAGTTTTAATGTGCGAACCGGAAATTAGAAAATATGCAGAACAATATAAAACTGTTATGAATAAACTGAAAAAGGGAAAGTCTGTTATTACACAAACAGAAGAGTTTATACGAGGAAATGGAATTGATAATACGCATATAGAAAAAATAAAAGTTGCAATATCGCAAAACCTTGAAAATGAGACATTACAAACATTATGGATTATGAAAGATTTGGAGGATTTTTTTTATGCAGAGTAGGTTACAGAGAAAATCTTTTATGTAGAAAACTTTTGAGTGTCTGACCACCTAATCAACGGATAAATAAAACAATCAATTAGTAAAAGCTTTCTGAAAATTTTATAAATTGCTAAAGGAACCACAGGGTCAGATAAATCTTGTAAACGAAAAAGTAAATGAAGAAAAATTTATATTAACAAT
>ERZ827496.3906-NODE-3906-length-12237-cov-5.219586_pt1 | contig 12237 bp, 10 predicted proteins | sample MGYA00519769_ERZ827496 | MGnify/ENA primary metagenome ERZ827496 (study PRJEB31778, sample SAMEA3449327) | human gut metagenome | biome: human gut; feature: human-associated habitat; material: faeces | place: United Kingdom | collected 2010/2012 ...
TCGTGGAAGCATATCCAAATCTATATTGTTCAAATGCCAACTGGAAAATATAGTACACCGTTACCTCCGTTGTCTTGCCCGGCCCCCCGGATGTCATGACTCTGATCTGATCAAACGCTTGAAAGGATGCAATCAGTGATGTAACCAATACAAAAATAGTCGTTCCCTTTATAGATGGAAGAGTTATTTTGAAAAATCTTTGCACAGCATTTGCTCCATCTATTTTAGCTGCCTCATAATATTCACTTGGCACATCTTTTAAAGCCGATAAAAAGATGATCATATTGTAGCCAAAAACTACCCATATTCCTACAATCGCAACACATATCAGTGCCTGTGACCTTGATCCCAGAAAGAGTTGTCTTCCGACTCCTATTCCATCTAAAATTTTATTGATATATCCATTTCTTGAATTGAACAGGAATGTCCATAAGGTCGCTGCGACAATTGTCGAAACTGTATTGGGCAGGTATATGCCTATTCTGCATGCCTGCTGCCGCTTATTGCTTCTGATCGAGTTTACAAAAACTGCTGCCGCAAGAGAAAGAACATAGACAGTCAGAACATATATCAAAGCATATTTTCCAGTAACCAGCAGACTGCTTTTGAAAGTTAAGTCCTGCATCATTTTTAAATAATTACTGATTCCGACAAATGTTTTTGTTCCCATTGCATTCCAGTCAAACAGGCTTATATAAAATGCATACACGATCGGTATGAAAATAAAAATCAGCATCAGTATCATTTCTGGCGCAATCATCAGATAAGAAATCAGAGTCTCCCGTTTTATACGTTTATGCTTTTTTCCCACATTAACTCAAACCTCCTGTATCTTGTCCTGCTGTTATTCACAGCAGGACAAAAATCAAATATCTAGTTGCCTGCAATGTCTGCTTTTCCTGTTATTTCAGCCGCCGAATCTTGCTCCGTTTGCTTCCTGATATTTCAGCATACTTTCCTGTGCAATATCTGCCGCTTCTTTTGCACTCATATTGTAAAGTGCATCCTGAATCATGGTAGATACAATTTCTTTTGCTTCTCCGGATAATGCAATTTCAGGTTTTGCTGTCTGTAATACCTCATCAGAAAATACTATGGCATTTGGATTGCTCTGATATACCTCCGCACCTGCCTCAATGACAGAGTTTCTCATACAATATGAAAACTTGGCTTTTGTATCAAATTCCGTCACATGATCTACATTCAGCCACATCCATGAAATAAAATCTTTGGCTCCTGCTATCTTTTCCTCACTGCTTTGATTACTTACCAGTACGTTCCACCCACCTGCAACACTGGCTGTATCACCTCCTGCCGTTGCTGCTGGTAATGGCACAACACCATACTTTTCTGAATCCACACGAAGAACCGACCAACTGCCGTTAATCTGCATTGCTGTCTCTCCATTTGTCAGAATTGAAATATCTGAAACAGATCTTCCAGGTGTCTCATTACAGTCTCCGGAATCCAGAAGATCCTTCCATAACTGCAATGCATTTACAACTTCTTCAGAATTTAAATTCGCCATACCATCCGATGTAAACAGGCTTCCACCCTGCATCCACACAAAAGGATAGAAGGTAAAGCACTGCCAATCACCCTTATCAACTTCAAAGGTAAATCCGGCATAATCAGCTGTATTCAGCTTTGCTGCCGCATCTTTGAGTTCCGCCCACGTTGTCGGTGGATCAATGTCATTCTGCTCTAGTATTTCTTTATTGTAGTATAATGCCACCAGATCACTGTCTAACGGAATTCCATAAATTTTCCCATCTCTCGACACCCGGTCAAATGCTGCATCTGTAAAATCATTTCTTATTTCATCGGTAATAATATCATCCAGTGGTTCACATACACCTGCATCAAGGTACTGGTTAATGATTGCCGGACTACACTCAAAGATATCCGGAGCTTCATTGGTAGCAAATGCAGTGGCCAGCTTTGTAGTCGTATACTCTTCATACGGAATAGCCAGAAACGATACATGATATTTATCCTGGGAACTATTGTATTCTTCTACGTACTTCTTTAAAAAGGCAGTCTCATCTTCCTGTGTCCACTGATTCCAGTAAACAATCTCTATTGGTCCATCATTACCTTCCACTTCCTGGATCTCAGTATTTCCTTCTGCTTCCTGGGTTCCTTTTTGCTCTTTTCCACATCCGGCAGTCCCGATACTCAGACCTAAGAGCATGGCTCCCATAAGACAATACGCCATTCCCTTTTTCAGATAACATGCTGCTACTTTTCTCTTCATATAAGTACCTCCTTTATACCTTTATACCCCCGACGCAGCGGCTTTGTTTTGTGAGCTTATTGTACCTTGCCGGATTATTGCATAAAATACCACTTTTTTTGAATGGTGCACTTTTTTCTGGATTTTATTTTTGATTTGATATAGTATAATGATCTCAGATAGGATAATAATTTCATCGAATGAATCAATGATTGACTATATGGGGAAATATAACATGAAAAAAGCAGGCATTTCACTAAAAAAGCAATTACTCATCATTTTTCTGTTTATAGCTTTCATTCCTATGACAGTTACAGCATTGCTACTTTATCATTTCCAAACTCAAAATGCCCTGAATGCTGAAATCGAATCCCAGATCCAGGTATTAAAATTAGTTACATCCAATATTTATCAGAAACTCACCTACTTTAACAATCTCACCGCTTCAATTTACTACAATGATGATATTATGAGCTGTCTGGAAAAAGGACAAGCAACATTATTATCCTCTCCTGATAAAAAAAGAATCCAGCCTGCTATTGATTCATTAATGAGAACAGATGACATGATTTTGTCAGTATCTCTTACAACAATGGCAGGAGATACTTTATACTGGAATGACGGGTACAGTAATGCTATACATATAAACTCCCTGGATCCTGATTTTTTACAGAAAATATATGCACATAATGGATCAGGTGTTTTATCTAATCCCATTACACATACCAGTAAGCGTAAATACCCTGCTTCAAATACGTCCATTTATTATGGTCGCCTTTTACGAAGTTTGACACACAACTTCCGGCCTATTGGAATTTTGTTAGTTGAAGTCGATATCGCTTCCTTTGAAGATATCCTTATATTTTCCAATTTCAGTTCCGATTCCACATTTTTCCTGACAACCCAAAACAATACATTAATATGGGGTTATCAGGAGGAGAATCTGAATTATCATATTGGAGACATTATTTCCACCGACGTGCTTGGTACGCCCCCATATTCTTACTCTGTTGTAACTATAAACGGTGAGAAATATTATCGTTTTAATTCACAGATTGATACACTAGAATATAATTGTTACTCTTTTCTACCATTTTCAAATATAGAAAGCAAAACACAGTTCATTAAAACTTTACTGTTATTGATCTGTGGTGTGGATTTTTTGTGTTTATGCCTGATCTTCTTCATGCTCACCAAACAGTTTATTACGCCGATTCGCCGTCTTTCCGTTATTATGCAGGAACAGGATTATTTGAACTACTTTCCTTCACCAGTTTATCCTGTCCACAACGAAATCGGCAATTTATATGATTCTTTCCAGTCTATGAGCCAGCGTACTCTGACTCTGGTGGAGCAGTTAAAAGAATACTCAAAAAAAGAAGCAAAACAGCAGCTTGCTCTGCTCCACGCACAGCTGAATCCACATTTTTTATATAACACTTTGGATTCCATCAGCTGGATGTCCCAAAATGGAAATGCAGACAAAGTACCCTATATTATAAATGCGCTTTCTGATATTTTGCGATACAGCATTATCAAAGAAAATGATTTTGTCACTATAAATGATGAATTATCCTGGTTGAAAAATTATATGTATATTCAAAAGATCCGGTTTCAGGATTCTTTTACAATACATTATCATATTGAACCGGATATGCAATCGTATAAAATACCCCGTTTTATTTTGCAGCCGTTTATAGAAAATTCATTGCTGCACGGTTTTTCTGAAATTCATCAGGGTGGTATTATTATCCTCAGCATATTTACTAAGGATAATTCCATTTTCATAACTATAGAAGATAACGGAAAGGGCATGTCAGATCTTCTGATACATTCCGTGCTTCATGGTAAAAATGATGGCATAGGAATTGGAAATACAAATACCTATTTAAAACAGCGGTTTGGTCAGTCATATGGTATAGAAATTACATCACGCATTATGGAAAGTACAAAAGTAATCATAAAATTGCCTGTTCAGAAGTGAGGAAAACCTATGAATCATGTGATTATCATTGATGATGAAGTACAAAGTCGCAATGGAATTGCCGAAATTTTTAAAAATCATTCCCCAGGATGGGAGATAGATGGTCTGTTTGAAGATGGTAGCCTTGCATTAGACTATCTTCAACAACATCCGGAAGTAAATCTGGTTGTTACCGATATACGCATGCCCAAATTTGACGGTCTTGAGCTAATTAGCAGAATTCGCAAAAACAACGGAACCATTCCTATCATTATCATAAGCGGATACTCGGAATTTTCCTATGCCAAGAAAGCAGTTGATCATCATGTATTTCGATATATATTGAAGCCTGTTCTTCCCTCCGAATTTGATGCAGTCATTACAAGCGTGGAAAAATTTTTCCAACTGGCGGATCCTCTTAATGAATATAATCTTACCCAGCCAGAATACGACCAGTTTTTAGATCTGTTGTTTTCTGAGGCCATTGCTTTGAATAAAAAGCAGACGATACATGTACTGGAAAAACAATGTGGATTTACATTTCCAGAAGCATGGTTCTTACTGTTGACCGGCAACAGCAAATTCAGCAGCCAGATTTTTAACTATAAAACACTGCTGCAAAATTTTGCAGCCGGAATTTCATCCGAGAATCATGTTTTTCTATTCTGTGAGAAGATTTACTGTATTTTATTAAAAAAGGAAGATATAGATGATAAGTTTCTGAAAAAGCAGGTGCAAAAACTCTTATGGAAATTTAACCCCGGATCGGAAGTTTATGCAGGAATATACCACAGCGATTATGATGATACGCTTAAAAATGCATTTTACAGTGGCATTTCAGCCTTAACACAATTTTTTTACTCAAAGGATCCCATACACATATATCAGGATCAAACTTTGTGCACCTTTCCATACTCTATATACCAGAATTTACAGTTGCAGCTGACCGGCAGCAATTTACTGAATACGAGAGATGCTGTCTATTCCTTTATGGATTACGTGCGTAATGAACAACCTTCCTATTATGAATTGCATTCCTGGCTAAACAAGATTACTCTGATCATCATAAAACATTGTAATGATAAAAAAATACCGGCATCTTGTTATATCGATTATACAGAAAGTCTGCAGTTTCTTTACAATTATCACTCTCTTGAAGAAATTGAAAGTACCATTTTGTCCATGATCGAGAGCATTTTTGAGAAAATTGCTGAACAGACACGCAGCACAAATGCCTATCTTGTTGAACAGGTACAAAACTACCTTTTCCAGCATATGAATGAAAATATCACACTTTCAGACTTAGGAGAGATTTTCGGTATAAACTATTCCTCACTGAGCAATATATTCAGCTCTGCTACAGGACAGACTATCATTGAATATCTGACTTTTATAAGAATATTACATGCAAAAGAACTGTTGATCAATACAGACAAAAAAATATATGAGATCTGTTCAGAAATTGGATACACAGAACCAAAATATTTTATTAAACGCTTTCGCCAGATTGTTGGTGTTACTCCCAAGGAATACAGAAAGATATATACTTCCAGCTAGATGGCTGCTGATTATTCCGGGGATCCCGGCTGCGTATATCTGTTCCGTAATTTTTGAAAATATCCAGCACCAGCCCGGCCACATCCTAGTTTATCACAAAAAACTTCATAAACAACGTCATGGCAAAGAAAGCAAAAAGAGGCTGTAAAATAAGTCTCTAATCGGGTAGGAGGTAGATAATTATTTTATCTACCGACCTCCCACAGCACCGTACGTACGGTTCCATATACGGCGCTTCTCTAGTTTTCACAAACTGTTAGATAGTAGTCAAGCATGGATGTATATCCCAGTTTGGCTATTATTTTCTTTGAAAAGGTTTGGTTCAAGGCTTTCGCCATTCTCCAATAACCTTTTCTACTATAAGCAAGTTCCTTGACTTTCCAGTCTTCTAGTCCCAAGGCTTTTAACATTTTATATTTCGTTTTGATTTTCTTCCATTGTTTCCAATATACCGCTCGGATTCTGCGTCTTGCCCACTCATCCGTTGTTTTGAGAAGCCCTTTCATATCTGCAAATCTGAAATATTCCACCCATCCTTACACATACTCCTGATACTTTCTTTCTCGTACCGCATTACTAATGCCTTTGTTCCTATCAGTAAGCTCTCTGATTTTATTTTTCATCTTCTCTACTGATTTTTGATGGACTCTGAATCTGCATTTGCCCTTGTATCTATAAAAGGTATACAGTAATAATTGTGCATACCCATAACCATTGAGTTGTAAAGACTTATGTTTTTATCAATTTCGCTTCTACAGGAAATCTCAAAAATTTAATATTTGCCCCTAACGGTAAATTAAAAAAACCAGATATTGTAATTGAAGATTCCATTAATAACGAATTACGTTTAGCTGACGATGCAAGCAATTGTCTCATGTATAACTTTAAGCCTAATGCTGATGGGTTAAAATTAAATGAATTGATTGACTGGTGGAAAGAAGAAGGGGCTGTTCCAGCGAATGAAGATGCAGAAAAAAGTTTGTATATTCGTTTGCGCAGCTCGTTAGATTCAACAGCCGAAAAAAAAATTCCTTTACGCTTATTTCGGATATTATCGCAATAACGAAAAAAAGGACGTTCCCGCATTGATCCCACAAGTTCAACTACATTACGACCCGAAAACTCTTAGGCAGCGAAACGGAACCCCTTTATATAATCGACAGCGTATGGATTTTTTAATGCTTTTACCTGGTGGACGAAATGTTGTTTTTGAAATAGATGGCAAAGAACATTATTCAAAAGACGAAAAACCGAGTCCTCAATTATATAGCGAGATAGTCAGATCTGACCGAGAGTTAAAATTAAAAGGATATGATGTATATCGCTTTGGTGGATACGAATTGTGCAAGGAAAATGCTGGAGCTACAATCCGCACTTTTTTTGAAAAATTTTTTGAAAAATATAATCTTGTATTTTAACAAATAACTTTTCTTAGGACTGTGGGTTGAAAAATATGATTAAAGGGAAAATTGAGAAACTAAAAAAATGGTGCATATCTATTTCACACAATCAAACCGCTTTAAAAATATTATTCGGAATGCTTATAATTTTACTTCTCTATGTCATTCCTTTTATTGCTTTAAAATATGGCGCCACCGGTGATGGAATTCTTGGCTATATTGGCGCTGTTGTCGGCAGTTCCATCGGTGCCTTAGTAGCTGGATGGGGAATCGTCATAACAATAAAAGAAAACAGACGTCAGGCGGTGGCTCCTTACTTAATTTTTCAAGAAATTGATAACATTCCTGATGATGCAGAAGGGAATAGTTATTTAATAATCCATTATCGATCTTCGCAGTACGGATGTCCATGATCATAGCCACCCCGGCTGCTGCTACAGGAAAAAGGTGAAAAAATACATATCATATCACCTCCCGGTCTTATGAATTTTTATCATTTCATTTTTAATTTCTTCTTTTGTTTTTTATTTAAATATATAAGTGGAATTTACCGCCGAACTGACGGGATTGAATTACCAGAAGAACTCTGGTGAATATTATTATAGGACCGGACAATTGATTTGTCCAGTCCTATTTTTTGTCGAATTTCTAAAATAATTATAAACACTGTTTCTGATATCTTTTACGGAAGCATATTTGCCAGTTCATATACACGCGCTTTCGTCATTTCATAACCTTTCATATTTCTGTTTGCAATAGCCATAGTGCCTCCTGCAAACTCTGCCTCAGCCTCATTCATCGCCTGTTCTTTTGTGCTGATCCAGTTTATCTCATCCTGTGTAAGTGCATCCATAGATGCCGAATCCAGACTCTGTTTCAGATATCCCCAGATTACGTTTAACTCATCATCCCAAATGGTATACAACTCTCCACTATCCTGATTCATTTCCGCCTGGGATTCATAGGCCAGATTACTGTTAAGCTGAGCATCCCTCACCTCTATCAATGCAATTTCTGTCTGTGCCTGCTGATACAAATTTGATCTTGTTATCTGTTCCGGCGTATTCTCCACAGAAGGTGCGCTTTCTGATACTGGTGCATCCTGCTGTATCGGTACCGGCGTGTCGGTCGGTATCGGTGTAGGTGTACTGACTAGTATAGGTGTCGGTGTATTGGCCGGTACAGGCGTATCTGTAGCTGCCGGCGTATTTTCTACTTTCAAATCCTTTTTCTGCTGTTTTTCTTCTTTGCTGTTGCTGACCGTTTCCGAATTCTTTTCAGACTTCTGCCACTGATTAAACATAAATATTCCGGATACTGCAATTGCCATAACTGCAACAATAATAACAATGACCGGCCCCAGAGGAAGTTTATGTTCTGATTCCTCTTCTTTCATATTAAATCCACACTTTGTGCAGAATTTATCATTATCGTTTAATTTATTACCACAATTAGGGCAGTACATTTTATATCACTCCTCCTGTAAATGTTCATGATCGTTCACACCAAAGGCCAATATCCGTAATCGGTGTATCTTCCCATTCCATATGATCACTGTATACATCCAGAATGGTGATTGTTAAACTGCTTATGTCTGCTTCCGGATCCAGCTCAACCAGAAATTCCTGTTTTTCATCGGCAAATGTTATTATCCAGTCGTTATTTCCTGAACTGATCTCTAAAGTTTTTGGTCTGTAATTTCCATTATAGTATTCATCGGATTTCCAGTTTCCAAGTTTAAATGTCATGTACTTTACAGGGTAGGATTTATCAAAATCAAAATCTATATGCTCTCCAATACCAGGTCCCGGAGCGCCTTCCTGCCAGTTTGTTGTATCATTATTGTCAAATACAAATATCGGATCATTAACAACAAGCTCCTGTTCAATCGTAGTTGATGCACTGGCCTTTATTATATGTTTCTGAGTAATTCTTATATATGATGATTTCACATCATTTAATGTCTCTGTATTATCAATCAGACGTGCTTCTGATATTTCAGGCTCCTGTGTAACTTCTAATTTCGGTGCTGGTTCTGCAGGCTCAGATGTTTCTTCAGGATCTGATATTTTTCCAGAAGACTGTTCATTATCTGGAGAATGGTTTACCGCCACTTTACCTGAATCCGTATCTTTTTTATCGGAGAATCCAAAAAAGATTGCAGCCGTGACAGCTATAATAGCTATAATTTCTAAAATAATCGTAACAATCAAAAGTCCTGATTTCTTATTATTGGGTCTCTGTCCCCCTGATGCACTTGCATTATGCGTCAGATGATGTCCGCAACTTCCGCAGTATTCATCATTTCTGCCCACAGGTGAGCCACATTTAGGACAATTCATACTTCTCTCCTTTTTTGCATCTCCATACAGCTATGAATATATTGTTCTGTATCCGAAAACTCATCATCTGCCAGTTTCTCATTTTCCGGATCAGCCGCTGCCATCTGAATTTCTGTTGGTATTGTAGCAAGATCAGACGATATCTGTGCCGTTTTCTCTGTAGAATCAGACTGATCCTTATACTTTAAATTATAATATTTCACACCAAACACTGCCAGCAGCACAAGCAAAATCACGCCTAGTACAACAACTATAACCGGCAGTATCCCGTTTTCTTTTTCAGAATCTTTCCGTGGATAATACTGCATATTTTTTACATGCGGGTTTTCCTTTGCGGTGTGATTATTCTGTGTCGGAGAAGGTTCCTCTTTTGTAACTGTCTGTCCACTATACAGACTTTCATAAAGTTCCTCCATTGACTGCCAGCGCTCATTTTTGTATACACCAAGACCTTTTTGAATCACATATTCTACTTCCGCCGGACAATCCTGCTGAAAATCCGAAATTGGCTTCAGCTGATCCTGATATGTACGTTCCATAGATTCCGGCGGTATCTGTCCCGTAATGCATCGATACATTGTTGCACATAATGCATATACGTCTGTCCATGGTCCCTGCTCTCCATGAGTACGGTACTGTTCTTCAGGTGCATATCCCGGCTTCAGCATGATCGACAAACTTCTGCCGCCGGAAGAAACAAAATCTCTTGCTCCTCCAAAATCAAGTATTTTCACAGACTGATCTTTCGTGATCATAATATTATCAGGACTGATATCCCGGTGGATCAAATTCATTTTATGAACCTGTCCCAGAGATCTGATCAAAGGCTTCATCATCTGCAGGGTTTCTTTAACAGAAATTCTTCCGCCTCTGTCCTTTAAATATTCCTTTAGAGTCTGACCGTCCAGGTATTCCATTACAATATATGCTGTATGATTTTCCTTAAAAAAGTCCTTTACTGTAACTATCTCTGGAAGATCAATACACTTTGCAAGAATTTTTGCTTCATTAATGAACTTTTCTCTTCCTGTTTCAAAAAATGTCTGTGCTTCTCCCGAATACGACTGAACAGTACAGCTGTTGCCGCTGGTATCTCGTATCGCACAGCCGTTTGGATAATATTCTTTGATTGCAACACGCATTTCCAGATTCAGGTCCATGCCAATATATGTAATACCAAATCCACCCTCACCAATAGCCTTTCCTACCAGATATTTACCTGCAAGTATTACAAATGGCGCAAGATGATGCGGTGGTATGACAGCCGTTGAAGGATCAAATCCGCAATGTTCACATTTTCCTCCCGGACTGGCTTTTTCCATCATGCAGTTTATGCATAAATTTTCTATCTTCATTTACTCCTCCGACCTGCCTGATCTATTTTACATCTTTTTTCTTATAAGTATCCCAGCTGAAATCCGGTCCGCACAGAGGAATAAACATAAGACTTGTCTCTCCCAAAGTGATCACATCATGACTCTTCAGAATTTCACTGTTTAATACAACATTGTCATTCAGATAGAACAGTTCGTGTGATTCTCCCGGCTGCGCATAAAAAATTCCTGCACGCGGCTCAAAGATCACGCATGCATGGCGTTTTCTTGCCACTGCCATGTCACCTCTGATCACTACATCCATGTCTTCTCCACGTCCGACAAAATTCTTGCCCTCTCTGAGCTGGAAACTCTGTCCTATACACTCTCCTTCAATTCCTACAAGCCATCCTACAACAGGCTGTGTACCTTTGTTTCCGGAAATACCATGCTGAAAAATTCCAACTGTTTTCTGATCATCATTCGGAACATTCCCGCCTGTATATCCCAATGGCTGCTGCGGCATTGTCGGTGTTACAGGAGACTGTTCATTCGGCATTGTCATTCCAACTGTTTTCTGATCATCACTCAGCTGCTGACAATGAGGGCATGTCTGAAATTTATCTGCATCATAAAAATGTCCGTTTCCACATTTCTGTAAATTCATAATCTAATCCTCCGATTTTCTATATTTTATTATTATGTATTTTATAAGAACTGCTCAAATTTTAACACCATCACATAATTTATATGCTACTGATTGGAAACAAAATTGAGTTTACTGTAAAAGGAATTCATTATTTCCCTGTCCAAGTACGATTCTGGTTCCTCTCAAACACCTTGTAGTAACTTCTTTCTCCAGTGGAATTGAACCATTCATCCTGGTTCCGAAAGAAGAATAATCTGTTACATAATAGCAGTTTTCACCTGCATTAAACTGAACAGTACAATGACGTCTGCTGATATCTCTGTCAGGGAGAATAAGATTACTTACCGCTCCATCCCGTCCTATTGTTACCATTTCATTATCCAGTACAGCTATTTCTGCGCCTTTCATACTTCCTTTTGTGCAAACAAGGACACCATGTTCCATTCCGATTGTCAATCCTCCCTGTGTCTGCATAATATCTTTTGGCTCTGCCTGAATATTCCGTGGCGCTGTCTGTGAATTGTCAGGCTTATTTTCATAAGATCTGTCGTGCTGATAAGAATTTTCCTGAATACGTACACCATTATCAATAAATTCTTCATTATATTTACAGCATATCTTATTCATGTTTTTGAACATTAAATGATAGGTAACGAAAACGCCAAGTCCGCAAACCCATCCTCCCAACAATGTCCACAGAAGAAGTGTTGTTCCGTTTTCATCGATTCGTACATCGTAATCTTCACCTGCTCGCTGTATGGTATTACCCACTTTATA
>ERZ827496.3910-NODE-3910-length-12227-cov-3.247782_pt1 | contig 12227 bp, 10 predicted proteins | sample MGYA00519769_ERZ827496 | MGnify/ENA primary metagenome ERZ827496 (study PRJEB31778, sample SAMEA3449327) | human gut metagenome | biome: human gut; feature: human-associated habitat; material: faeces | place: United Kingdom | collected 2010/2012 ...
ATGGTGCAGGCGCTGCAACGCATCTTTTCCAGCGCTAAGGTAACCCTGGCCGTGATGCCTGCCTTCTTAGGACTGCTGCCGTCGTTGGGCGGCGCACGCTTTTCTGCACCTATTGTAGAGGAGGCCAGCAAAAATCTGCCTATCGAACAGGAGCATAAAGCTGCCATCAATTTCTGGTTCCGCCATATCTTTGAATTTTCCAGCCCGATTATCCCCGGTATGATTATGGCCTGCAACATCGCCGGCGTCAGCTACGGTGAATTCATTCTGCATCTGGCCTGGCTTACCGTACTGGCCTTCTCCGCAGGCTGGTTTGTTCTCATCCGCCCCATCAAAGCGGACAGCAGCCGTACAGAAGCAATTGCCAATGACAGTCAGGGTACGCAGGATTTATGGCTGGCACTCTCGCCTGTCATTATCACCTTTATTCTCGTAGTATTCTGCGGCTTTAATGCCTCAGCCGGCATGGGCCTGGTCACAGCCTGCCTGTTTCTGGTACTTCGCTTTACTAATCGCGAGGTCGGCCTCAAGGATGTCGTTGTCGGCGCGCTGGACATCAAAATGTTTCTCAATGTGCTCTGCATCCTCTACTTCATTCAGATTTTGACCGTCACCCACGTGCTGCAGGAAATCGTCGCAGCCTTCCAAAGCTCTCCGCTGCCGGTGCCTGTTATCATCGCCTGCGTCAGTTTCATCATCGGCGTGCTTACAGGTATGTCGCAAGGACACGTGGCCATCGTTATGCCCATTGTCGCCGCTATGCAGACAGGCAGCCTGAACCTGGCCGGCGTTGCCATGGCCTTCGGTATTGCCGGACAAATGCTTACACCGACGCATATGTGTCTTGTTATCACCGTCGATTATTTTAAAGCCAACTTTTTCAAAACGCTTAAGCCGGTCCTGCTTTGCGAAATCATCATTCTGACTCTCTTTACAGCTTATACATATTTCACATGGTAAACTTTCAGTGCTTAATCAGCAGCAAGCAGTGTTCGGATTAGTCCTCAAAACACTGTCCGCCGCAGATTAAACACTTTATTTTTATTATTTGCTTGCAGTAGCACAAAGATTAAGTGTATAATAGTGTTATCTATTCTTAAATTTTGGAGGGGTGTTTGTGAATTATACAGAAATGGTAGTATTCATTATCTACCTGTTGTTCATGCTATCAATCGGCATCTGGTTCTTCTATAAAAATCGTCAGGGTGGTGAAAAAACCTACTTTCTCGGCGGCCGTCAGATGGGACCGTGGGTAACCGCTCTTTCTGCCGGTGCTTCTGATATGAGCGCCTGGGTGCTCATGGGCTTACCGACATCTATCTACGCTCTCGGCCTCGGTCAAGCCTGGATCAGTATCGGTCTGCTCACCGGTTATGCCTTAAGCTGGATTTTTCAGGCACCGCGCCTACGCCGTTTTTCCATTGTGGCCAACGATGCCATCACTATTCCGCAGTACCTCAGCAACCGCTTTTTATCTAAGTCCCACGTGTTGCAGGTAATCTGTGCAATCGTTTTCCTTATTGCCTACACTATTTATTCCGCATCCAGCATCAAGGCTTGCGGTACTCTGTTCAACACCGTTATCGGCATTGATCAGACCTACACCATGTATGTGGCAGCCTTTATCATCATCGGTTATACCTTCTTAGGTGGCTTTTCCGCTGTTTGCTGGACTGACTTCTACCAAGGCCTGATGATTTTAGGTTCTCTGCTGATTGCACCTATCTTCGCAGTATCCTTGATCAATCCGCAGGCTGTTGCCGGCATTCCGCCCGATTACTGGAATCCGGTTGCCAAAACCTCTGATATTATCTCCGGCTTCGGCTGGGGCCTGGGCTACTTCGGTATGCCGCATATCATCATCCGCTTCATGTCCCTCAAATCCCAGAAGGAAATGAAGAAATCCGCTGTTATCGCTATCAGCTGGACCGCCCTCATCTGCTTCTTCGCTACCATGGTAGGCGTAGTAGGCCGTATGTATCTGGGCATGGATGAAAACATCAACCAAAACTCTCTGGTATTCATCGCCATGGTTCGCAGCATTTTCCCGGCTCTGATGAGCGGTATCCTGCTCTCCGGCGTATTGGCAGCTTCCATGAGTACTGCTTCCAGTCAGCTGCTCGCTTCCGCTTCTGCCTTTGCCAGCGACGTTTATAAGCCTGTAATCCGTAAATACCAGTCCGGAGATAAGGAAATGCTTTGGGCAGGCCGCATCGTCGTACTCGTTATCTCCTTCGTTGCTCTGCTTATTGCCGATTCTCCGCGTGCAGGCAGCATTATGGAGCTGGTTGCCAACGCCTGGGGCGTATTCGGTGCAGCCTTCGGTTCTGCTATCATGCTCAGCCTTTTCTGGCGCGGCTTCACCTTCCAGGGTGCGGTAGCCTGCATCATCGTCGGTGCTGTTGTCGATATCGGCTGGTACCTGACTATGGCAGCCTCCACCGGCATCTACGAAATTATCCCCGGCTTTTTTGCCAGCCTTGTAGCAGGTGTCATCGTTTCCCTGCTCAGCGGCGGTCCTTCCAAAGAGGTTGCTGCGCTTTATGATAAAGCCAACAACTACTTTGAGGAATAATTGTATAAGCCTAAAAAATTAGCCACATAAAAAAGTCCGATTTGTCATCACAGACGAATCGGACTTTTTATATTCTCAGCAAAATTTCAAGCTAATTTTACCCAAAGAGGCAAAAGCATAGCATTTTCCTCTCAATCATATTATAATAAAAGTGACCAATAAAATTGCTTAATACATTATGTGAGGAGGTTCTGCCATGCGTACTTTTCTGCCATTAGCCTTTTGGTACTGGCTCTATAATCAGCTCTTCTTCTTTTTGGGGGCATTGGGCTTTTTTGTAATTCATTTTCTTGTTGCTATCATCGGCTTCGGCGGCATGGATACACTTGCCAGCGGCATTCTGATAACACTTTATGCCTTAATCCTCTATAAGCTTTTCGGGCGCTTTCTCTGGCGCAGCAGGCTGCAGCAATATAATCCCGGCAACACACAGCTGCTTTGCGCCTCACTGTTGCCGATGATTTTAGGCAGCGTAATGCTCACTGCCAGCTTCGCCATAGCAGACGGCAAAATCTATAACACCATGACCGCTATGCCTGTGCTTGCGGCAATTAATCTCAGCCTGTCCTATCTGCCGCTCGCCAAAAGCGTCTGGACTATGCTCATTTTAGGCAGCATCTTCAACATCTTCACCATCACCTGCTTCTGGCGCTACTGCCGCAAATATCTGCAGCAGGAAATTCCCTGGCTGAAGCTGTTCACAATAATAGCTATCTGTCTGGCAGTCTGCACCATCATTATTTACAGCATAACCATTATGTATCTGCCTGATGATAAAGTAGGAGGATGAATAATTCAGAAAGGGTGATTTTATGTTATCAATGTATCCTGCGTGCTTTTATAAAGAAAAAGACGGACAATACACCGTAATTTTCCCAGACCTTAACCACCTGGCAACCTGTGGTACGGATTTACAAAATGCCATGAAAATGGCAACAGACTGCCTTGCCGGCTTTCTTTACGAAGCAAAGCTCAGCAATGAAGCTGTTCCGGAACCATCTGAATTAAACACTATTGACGTTAACGAAGAATATAGCGATTACGCAGAAGCCTTTGTTAATATAGTAAGTGTTGATGTAGAAGCATATGCCAAAGAGCACTTTACCAAAGCAGTCAAAAAAACTCTCACCATCCCCAAATGGTTAAATGATGCGGCGATTGCCAAAAAGCTGAACTTCTCCAAAATTTTACAGGATGCTCTCAAGCACGAGCTCAATATCGGATAAAGCAAAAATCACAACCGGTTACATATATAACCGATTGTGATTTTTTATTATAGCTTCAATATTTACTTACCGGCAATTTTGCCGTAGCATTCCGGTCTGCGATCGCGGAACAGGCCCCAGCTCAGTCTGTCCTCAGCCAAGGCTGCCAAATCATACTCCGCATAAAGAATTTCTTCCTGATCACGCGATGCGTCCTGCACAAGCGCACCGGTACCGTCGGTCATGAAGGAAGAGCCGTAGAACAGCAAGGAGGACTGTTGGCCTGCATTGCCTTCGCAGGGCTCCACAGTTTCCAGACCGATGCGGTTTGCTGCTACCACAGGCATCAGATTAGCTGCGCTATGGCCTTGCATAACACGGCGCCAATGCGGCATGCTGTCGCAGTCTAAGATAGGCTCGGAGCCAATCGCCGTCGGATAGAACAAAAGCTCTGCTCCGTTCAGCGCCAGGCAGCGTGCTGTCTCAGGAAACCATTGGTCCCAGCAGATACCGATACCGACACGGCCATACTTGGTATTGAAAACCGTAAAGCCGCTGTTACCCGGTTTAAAGTAAAATTTTTCCTGATAAAAATGATCGTCAGGAATATGCGTTTTGCGATAAACGCCTAAAATCTCACCGTCAGCATCAATGCAGGCGATGGAATTATATAATTCATTGACATCACGCTCAAAGAAGCTGATAGGCAGAACGATATTCAGCTCCTTTGCCAAACGCTTGCCCATCCGCACCGCAGGATTTTCTTCCGTAGGCAGTGCATACTGATAGAAATCATAGCGACGCTGCTGGCAGAAATACGGACGCTCCCACAGCTCCGGCAACAGAATAATCTGCGCACCGTTCGCTGCAGCTTCGCGCACCAGCGCTTCAGCGTGCTGCAAATTTTCTTCTACGGTCGGCGCACAGCGCATCTGCACTGCTGCCACCTTTACCTTGCTCATAAGCACACTCCCTTCGGAATTTGCTGTGTAATGCAGTGAATATTGCCGCCACCGGTCAAAATTGCCCGCGCCGGTATCTGCACTACCTTACGCTCCGGACAGAGCTTGGCAAGAATTTCCGCCGCCAACGCATCGCTGCCCGCATTCTCACCGCCAAAGGCAGGCACTACAACACTGTCATTACTGAAATAAAAGTTTACATACGAAGCCGCCAGACGTTCACCGGCTTCGCGCATATCCTCACCCTCAACAAAGTCGAAGCCTGCTACCTCGTCCTCGGTAATGCACACAGGCACCGCAGGCACGGGCAGCTTATGCACGATGATTTTACGTCCCTTGGCATCCGTCAGCTGCTCCAAAGCATCCAGGCTTGCCTTGCTCAAAGCATACTGCGGATCAGCTTCGTTATCTGTCCACGCCAGCACCACCTCACCCGGACGGATAAAGGCACAGACATTATCTACATGCTCGTTGGTTTCATCGTTATAAATACCGTGCGGAATCCACAAAACCTTTTCCACACCTAGGTAAGTCTTAAGCTTTTGTTCAATCTGCTCTTTGGAAAGATTGGGATTACGTCCTGCACTCAGCAGGCAAGCCTCCGTTACGAGTGCCGTGCCCTCGCCGTCACAGTGAATAGAACCGCCCTCCAGCACGAAGGGAACAGCATCATACAGGGCAGCACCATAATGCTCGGCAAACTTTTCCGCAAAAGCATCGTCCTGCTCATAATCGGGATACAGGCCGTCTACCTCGCCGCCCCAGGCGTTAAAGCGCCAGTTTACGCCGCGCAGCTCGCGTCCCTGTGCGCCGTCGCGTACCACAAAGGTCGGGCCGATGTCACGCGCCCAGCTGTCATCTGTTTCCATAGCTACCAGCTCAACGTTGGCAACACCTGCAAGATATTCCTGAGCCACAGCAAAGTGCTTGGCACCGCAGATAACATAAACCTTTTCGCTCGCCGCAATAGCCTTAATCACAGCCGTAAACACTTCGCAGGCCGCCACTGCACCAAAGTTCCAGGAGCCGGGACGCTGCGGCCACACGATAATACAGCCGTCATGCGGTTCGTATTCGCCGGGCATATGAAAGCCGTCGGTAGCGGGAGTAAAGTTTTTCTCTAACATCATGACAAACGTCCTTTAAAATCTTCATAACCGAAACGGCGCACCAGCTCCGTAGTACCGTCCTTGTGCAGCAGCACAATATCAGGCAGTGGAATGCCGTTAAAGGTATTATTTTTAACCATGGAATAAATCGCCATATCCTCAAAAATCAGCTTATCGCCAACCTTGATTTCCTTGTCAAAGCTGTAATCGCCAATCACGTCACCGGCCAGACAAGTCATTGAGGATAAACGGTATTTATATTGCTTTTCGTCAGCCTCATAGCCGCCGCGCAGAGGCGGACGGTAAGGCATCTCCAGCACGTCAGGCATATGGCAGGCAGCCGAGGCATCAAGGATAAGAATATCCAAACCGTTATGCACAATATCCAACACCTCTGTTACGAGATAGCCGGCATTAAGCGCCACAGCCTCACCGGGCTCCAGATATACCTCAACATGATAGGTATTACGAATATATTTCACCAAATCAATCAGCGCTTCCACATCATAATCACTGCGCGTAATATGATGCCCGCCGCCCAGATTCAGCCATTTAAGCTGCTTAAAGTACTTGCTGAACTTCGCTTCGAACGCCTTCCATGTCGTCAGCAGGTCATCAGCGTTCTGCTCACACAGCGTGTGGAAATGCAGGCCTTCGATTTCCAGCGGCAAATCCTCCGGAAAGTTCGCCAGCGTTACGCCCAGACGTGAGCCATAAGCACAGGGGTCATAAATTGCATGCTCACCCTCCTGCGTCGAGCATTCCGGGTTTACGCGGATACCAACGCTCACACCGGCCTGAGCGCAGACAGCCTTATGCTTTTCAAACTGCGCAAAACTGTTGAAAATGATATGGTCGCAGATTTGCACCAGCTCCTGCATATCCTGCTCCTTAAAAGCAGGTGCGAAAACATGGTTCTCCTTGCCCATCTCCTCATGACCGAGGCGCGCTTCATAAATACCGCTCGCCGTCGTGCCTGCCAGATATTCGCCCATCAACGGATACAGGCGGAACATAGAAAAGCATTTCTGCGCCAGCAGAATATGCGCACCGCTTTCGCGCTGCACATGCTGCAAAAGACGCAGATTATTAAGCAGCTTGGCTTCATCAACCACATAGCAAGGAGTCGGCAGCGCCTTCAGCGCCGCCTCCTCGCGCCCTGCGCGCAAATTCTTCTGCAAATCAGCCAGACGGGAAGCCCCCTCAGCCTTGTCGACAACATATGCCGGCATTACAGTTTTCTTGGTGTCCGTCATCTTATTCTACCGTAGCCGGGTTTTCGTCAACAACCCAAGGCAGGCCGAACTTATTCAGCATATCCATGTACGGATCCGGATCGAATTCTTCCACATTGAATACGCCTTTGCCCTGCCATTGCTTAGTAATAACCAGAGCAGTACCAATCATTGCGGGAACACCGGTGGTGTAGCTGATAGCCTGAGAGCCGACCTCTTTGTAGCATTCCTGATGGTCGCAGACATTATAAATATAAATGGTCTTTTTCTTGCCATCTTTGGTACCGGTGAAGATACAGCCGATGTTGGTTTTGCCTACGGTGCGAGGACCGAGGGAAGCAGGATCTGGCAGCAGTGCTTTAAGGAACTGAATGGGAACAATTTCCTTGCCTTCATAGTTAATAGGCTTGGTAGACAGCATGCCAACGTTCTCCAGGCACTTCATATGTGTCAGATAGCTTTGACCGAAGGTCATAAAGAAGCGGATGCGTTTTACGCCGGGGATATTCTTCGCCAGAGATTCAATTTCCTCATGGTGCAGCAGATACATATCCTTCATGCCAACCTCAGGGAAATCATACTCGCGTTTAATAGCCATCGCCGGGATTTCTACCCAATGACCGTTTTCCCAATAGGAGCCGGGAGCAGAAACCTCACGCAGGTTAATTTCGGGGTTGAAGTTGGTAGCAAACGGATAACCGTGGTCGCCGCCGTTGCAGTCCAGAATATCAATAGTTTCGATTTCATCAAAATAATGCTTCAGTGCATAAGCAGAGAAAACACTGGTAACACCGGGGTCAAAGCCGGTGCCGAGCAGAGCCATAATGCCGGCCTGCTCAAATTTTTCTTTATAAGCCCATTGCCAGGAATAATCGAAGTAAGCAGAGAAGCCCTCTTCCTTGCAGCGCTTGTCATAAACTGCACGCCATACGGGATCATCAATATTTTCCGGCTCATAGTTAGCGGTATCGATGTAATCAACCTTGCATTCCAGGCAGGCATCCATAATAGTCAGGTCCTGATAAGGCAGAGCAACATTCAGCACTGCATCCGGCTGGTAAGCCTTAATCAGCTGTACAAGCTGTTCCTTGCTGTCAGCGTCAACCTGTGCTGTAGTAATCACAGTAGAGGTCGTAGGCTGCAGCTTTTCTTTAACTGCGTCACATTTGGACTTCGTACGGCTGGCAATACACAGCTCGGTGAAAACATCACTGTTTTGGCAGCATTTTGCGATAGCTACGCCGGCAACACCGCCGCAGCCGATTACTAATAATTTACTCATAATTCAAATCATCTCCTGTTCATAAATTAAATAAATTATCTTTCTTCTTCCTCAAGCATATCTTCAACATACTTTGGCAGCATAAACGCTCCCTTATGCAGATGCTCGGAATAATACCATGTTTTAATACCACGCTCCAGCCACTTCTTGGCATCAAAATCCTTCAGCGGATGATACTTCTTAGAAGCGAAGCCAAACAGCCAGTAGCCGGAAGGACAGGTCGGAATATGCGCCTGATATACACGGCTGATAGGGAAGCTGTGGCTGGCCTTGCGGTGCATTGCTCGGCAGGTTTCCTCATCCTCATCGTAGAAGGGACTGCCATGCTGATAAACCATGATGCCGTCCTCCTTGAGTGCACGGAAACAGTTACCGTAGAATTCCTTGGTAAACAGGCCCGCTGCATGACCTAAGGGATCGATAGCATCGCTGATAATCAGATCGTATTCATCAACCTTGGTACGCAAAAAGCGCAGACCGTTAGCGTTGAAAACAGTTACGCGCGGGTCATCAAGACCGCAAGCGTTGTCCGGAAAATAGTCGCGGCAGACATCAATAAAAACATGGTCTGTTTCTACTACGTCGATTTCCTCTATTTCATCATAATGCGTCAGCTCGCGCGCTACACCGCCGTCGCCGCCGCCGATTACCAGTACCTTGCGCACATGCGGATGCACTGCCATAGGCACATGGACAATCATTTCGTCATAAACAAATTCGTCCTTTTCTGAAAAGACTATGGTACCGTCACAGCTGATAAAGCGGCCGAATTCCTTAGATTCAAAAACGTCTATTCTTTGAAAATCCGTATCCGCACCGAAAAGCTGCTTTTCGATTTTGATATCCAGCTTCACATCTTCTGTATGATAGTCAGAAAACCATAGCTCCATTTAATCACGTCCTTTATACTAATACATTGATATTATTAACATCCGGATCCTCAGGTCCCTGCATTGAGCAACCCTTTTCCTTAGCGTAAATAATATAATCGATAATATCCTTGGTAATAACCTCACCCGGTGCCAAAATAGGAATTCCCGGCGGGTAGCACATTACAAACTCACTGCAGATGCGTCCCGCAGTTTCGCGTATAGGCAAAGATTCATCCTTGGCATAAAAAGCCTTCTGCGGCGAAACAACAACCTTAGGCGCGATATATTCGGTATTGAGCATTTGCGACGGATCCTTGGAATACAGGCGCTTGATATCCGCCAAAGCACCCACAAGACGTTCAATATCCTGAATACGGTCACCGATAGAAATATAAGCAAGAATATTGGCGATATCGCCGAACTCAATCTGGATATCATATTCATCGCGCAGCAAATCATAAACCTCGATGCCTGCAAGACCAATATCACGCGTATAGACCGAAAGCTTGGTAACATCAAAATCATAAATACTGCTGCCGTTTTTCAGCTCGCGTCCGTAAGCATAAAAGCCGCCGACAGAATTGATTTCCTCACGGGCATATTCCGCCATCTCCTGCACTTTGCCGAAGGATGCCTCACCGCGCATATACAGGTTACGGCGTGAAATATCCAGGCTTGAAAGCAGAAGATACGAAGCACTGGTAGTCTGCGTCAGATTGATAATCTGGCTTACATACTCCCAGTTGACATTAGGCCCTGTTAGCAGCAGGCTGCTCTGCGTCAGACTGCCGCCCGATTTGTGCATGGAAACAGATGCCATGTCAGCACCGGCCGCCATCGCATTAACAGGCATATTTTTTCCGAAATAAAAATGTGTACCGTGCGCCTCGTCTACCAGGCAGAGCATGTTATGCTCATGCGCCAGCTTAACGATAGAACGCAAATCCGAACAGATACCATAATAAGTAGGATTGTTTACGAGCACTGCCGTAGCATCGGGATTTGCCTTAATCGCCTTAGCTACCTCGCCGATCTCCATCCCCAGAGAAATTCCCAGCTTACTGTCAACCTGCGGATTGATATAAACGGGGATCGCGCCATTAAGTACGAGCGCGTTAATCACACTTTTGTGTACATTGCGCGGCAGGATAATTTTATCGCCTGCCTTACAGGAGGACAACACCATGCTTTGCACGGACGAGGTCGTACCCCCTACCATAAAGAATGCGTGTGCCGCACCGAAAGCCTCTGCTGCCAGCTCCTCTGCGTCACGGATTACCGAAACAGGGTGGCAAAGATTATCAAGAGGCTTCATAGAGTTGACATCCAGGTTTACGCATTTTTCTCCCAGCAGCTCGCGAAGCTCCGGGTTGCCACGACCGCGCTTATGACCTGGTACATCAAATGGTACAACGCGTTTTTTACGAAAACGCTCCAGTGCCTCGTACACCGGAGCAGAAGTTTGTGATAAATTTCCCATTTTCTTCTCCAAAGCATAAAAAAATAAAAGGACAGATGATATTTTCTTCTGTCCCTTTATCGTAACATTTTTAACCTGTTTCAGCAAGAGTTTTAAGAGTAACTAAGCAAAATCTTAGCCAATTCAGTTTATCTCATCGTTAGCGAATTTTGAAAAAATTTTTCATAGCTACTCTCAGAGCTCACAGCACTGAAAGCATATGTAAAAAATCTGGCTGAACTTACAGAAACTAGAGATAACTGTATATTTATCAATTCCATACTGTTACTGTGCAACACGTTAATCATGATATTCTATAAGTAGTTTTCTAAATATATTTCATTAACCTTTATCTTCATATATAGCAATACCTGTTTTCATTTTTTATTCTCGGTATATCTGCATTTTGGGTAATTTGAACAACCATAAAATTCGTGTCCGGCCAGCGCCCCCTTTTTCGCCACACGCAATGCTAACTTGCTACCACACCTAGGACACACTTTATTCTGCTGAAGCCTTCGCAAATTCATTCTCTCTTGCAGATTTTTTATATGTTCCTGCTTTTGCTCTTTTGTCAACTGCGTATATGGATATAGCAAATCGTAGTACTTATTAATTTTTTCTTGATTAAATATAGTTTTGTTCGTATATTTCTGTATACTAGCAGCTAATTGAAATTGTTGAGTCAATATAACATCATCACTAAAAATAGTTACATCTTTAAATTCGCATCTATCTGAAAACACTATTACTGAATAAATTTTTCCATCAAACAATCCTAATTTTTTTCGCAAGTATTTTATGTGTGTTCTATTCTGCCAAACAGGATTATAAAAACGCTCTTTTTGTGCAGAATAACCTTCGCCTAATAAAGATTGTGTCCACCATGCATTCCGTTCATTCCCGAAAATCCAACCACCATAATTTTTGCTTTCAAATACATATATTCCACTATGATGTATCATTATTGCATCAATCTCAGTCGTTTCTTTATTTTCCATCGGCAGATAGCAATTAAACAAAAAACTCGCTCCATCCATCTCATAACGAAATAATGATTTATAAATCTTATATTCGCCATTCTTACCTTTATCAAATTCTACATCCCAAAATGAATTTTTTGTTATTTTTCGATACTGAGATTTATTGTAATTGTCTACTTCTCTGGCACTATGTATACAATAAAGAATTATACACGCTAAAAAAATAATGAAAACTATCGACATGCTTAACCAATCCTCAATATAAAAATTTAATCACAATATTAGTTTATCACTATCATTTCTACTCGGTCAATTCATTATTTATTTCCAAGATAGCATTGTTCAAGAATCATTAGAATAAACCTAAAGGCAAACTATAATCAAAAAGCTCACGTGACCATTCCACGTGAGCCTGATTTATAAGGTTGGTGCGAGTGACAGGAATCGAACCTGCACGCCGAAAGGCGCTAGATCCTAAGTCTAGTGCGTCTGCCAGTTCCGCCACACTCGCATATAAGATATTATATCATAACAGGAACAGCTAT
>ERZ827496.3912-NODE-3912-length-12225-cov-2.666721_pt1 | contig 12225 bp, 7 predicted proteins | sample MGYA00519769_ERZ827496 | MGnify/ENA primary metagenome ERZ827496 (study PRJEB31778, sample SAMEA3449327) | human gut metagenome | biome: human gut; feature: human-associated habitat; material: faeces | place: United Kingdom | collected 2010/2012 ...
TGAAAAAATATCAGGAGCTAGAAAAGCTGAAAAAAGAGCTGGAAACAATCGAAGGAAAGCTTGAAACAGTCAGTGAAAAAAAAGAGAAGGATATTTCCGAAGAGCAGCTTTTGCAGAAAAAAGATGAGGAAGAAAAAAAACGCCTTTCAATACTGGCAGATGCAGGAGAAGAACTACAAAAATACAAGTTTGAGTACGATAAACTGGACAGTGAAAAACGAAGCTATGACAGCTGTCTGCTGACGGAAGAAGAGATCAAAAAAGAACAGAAACAGATAGATGGATGGCAGGAAGAAATCATCCGGAAAGAAACGCAGCAGAAGGAAGAGCTGGAGCAGCAAAAGAAAGACAAGGCGCTGTTGGACAGCGCGGAGCTGGAACTTCAGAAGGCAGAGACGAAAAAGACAGAAGGGCTTCGGAAAAAGAAAGAATTAGAAGGACTGATTGCTCTGGTTAAGGAGTTTCAAGGGGCTTATAATGCCACGAAAGAGCAGCAGGAAAAATATAAGATTTCCATTGAAAAAGTACAAAAGCAGAGAGAAGTTTACCAGAAACTGTTTCAGAGTTTTCTGGACGCGCAGGCAGGGCTCCTGGCGCAGGAACTGAAAGAGGGTTGCCCATGCCCGGTATGTGGTTCTTTCGAGCATCCGCGTCCGGGAATACTTCCCAAAGGACAGGTTGTGGATCAGGAAATCCTGGACAGAGAGAAACAAAAACTGGACAGACTGGAGAATGACGCAAATACGCAGAGTGTGGAAGCAGGAAAACGAAAAGAACGCCAGAAAACATTATGGCATCAGATCCAGAGGGAGGCACAAGAGCTTTTACATGAGACGGAATGGAAAAAGCTGATCCCTTTGCTGAAAGAAAAACAGGACCAATGTGAAAAGCAGCTGGCAGACAGCGAGGAAGAGATTCGCATAGCAATAGAACGTAAAAAAAAGAAGAACGAAACAGAAACGTGGATCGAAAAGCTGGAAACAGAGATCGTTCAGTTACAGGAAGAGAAAAATCAATGTGACAGAAAACAGGCCGGTCTTCAGACAAGAGACGTGGAAAACAAAAAGCAGCAGCAGATAACAGCAGAAGAGATCCGAAAACTGATTCAGAAAAGTCTGGTGTCAGGAAATGGAGAAGTGACGGACAACACAGCTGCAGGATTTGAAAGACAGATACAGGATATGCTCAGCTGCCTGTCAGAAAAAGTTCAGGGAAAGGAAAAAGAAGCAAAACAGAAACAGGATCTTGAGAAGCTGATCATAGAAAGAGAAAAGACTCTGAAAGAACTGGGAAGAGTTATCAATGAAGCTGCACAGGACATCGTACGTCTGGAAACAGAGAGGAAGAATAAAGCACAGAAAGTGGATGAGCTGAACGAAGAGATCGGAGAAGGTGGAAAAGAATCTCTGGAACAGGAAATAAAAACACAGAGGAAGCTGTATGAAGAGCTGAAAGAAAGCAGCAGAAGAGCTCAACAGAAATTACAGGAGATCCGGGCGGAAAAGGAAAGAATAACAGCGGTTGTAAAAAACTTTGAGGAGCAGAAAAAAGAAATCGGAGAAGTAGATGAGGATGCGCTCAGAGAGCAGTACAGCCGTTTTAGGGAAGAGAAAACACAGCTTTCGGAAAAACGAAAAGCACTTTTTTCTGTTCAGAAGGGAAATGAGGAAATATATCATAAAGTGCAGGTACGTCAGACGGAAATGACTGCGGCGGAAAAAGAATATGTCTGGATGAAAAATCTTTCGGATACAGCCAATGGAAAACTGAACGGAAAGGCAAAGATCGAGCTGGAAACTTATATCCAGATGGCATATTTTGACCGGATCCTGCGAAGAGCCAATCTCCGTCTTATGACCATGAGTAGCGGTCAGTACGAACTGAAACGCCAGGAGCAGAGCAAAAATCAGAAAGAAAAAGCAGGTCTCGATCTGAATGTCATAGATCACTATAACGGAACAGAACGAAGTGTAAAGACATTGTCCGGTGGGGAATCCTTCCAGGCATCTCTGTCCCTTGCACTGGGCCTGTCTGATGAGATCCAGGCCTGCGCAGGGGGAATCCGGCTGGATTCCATGTTTGTAGATGAAGGATTCGGATCCTTGGATGAGGAATCCCTGGAACAGGCCCTGAAAGCCCTGACAAGTCTGGCCGACGGAAAACGTCTGGTAGGAATTATCTCACATGTGTCAGAACTGAAGGAACGGATCGAAAATAAGATCATCGTCACCAAAAAATGTGGTGGGGATGGTGTGGGAAGCAGTATAAAAATTCAGTGAAAACGGCAGGAAATCTTCCGATAATCATTGGGAGTCATACCAGTTTGCTGCTTGAAAATACGGCTGAAGTAACGAAAATTGGGATATCCTACCATGTGGGATATCTCATTTACGTGATAGGAAGAAGTTTTCAGCAATTCTTTAGCTTTCTGGATACGCAGATCGGTAAGAAGATCCGTAAAATTTTTGCCGGTTGTCTGTTTGATCAGTCTGCTGATATAAGGAGTACTTCGGTTAAATTCATCGGCGATACTGTATAGGCTCAGAGGTTTTTCATAATTTGCGCGGATATATTCAATCAGCTGACTGGTCAGGTAGTTGTTTTTATTAATTTTATCAGTATTCAGAAGGCCTGCAATCTGAAACATCCAGTCCTGAAATATTTCAGTCTTTTTTTCCAGAAGTGAGGAGGTTGAAAAAAGCTCTTTCTGTGTTTTGGTGATCTGACGTACCGAATCTGACAGTTCCGTGGAAGCTGACTGAAAAAAAGAAAGAAAAAGAGTCATAAAACTATACATGAAACTGTTGAACTCATCAGGAGTTTGCCGGGTGAAAAACTGGGAGATCTCATCAAAATGCCTTTGAATCATTGTTTTGTCACCGGAAGACAGGGAATTGAGAAGAACCTGAAAATAGTTGGATTTTTCATACATGACAGCAACGGGGTTGGTTTCCAGATCACGGTAGAGCATGACAAAATGACTGGAATTTTTCAGGGTATTAAAAATTTCTACAGTCTGGCTTCGAAGCAGGGGAATTTCAGACAGATTCTCAGAGTGACTGCTGATGGCTGCGGACATGAGAACGTGATTTTTTTTTAGTTCCCCATGTATGAAATTAGTTATTTTTGTAAGTTGTTTTTCATCAATGTCCGGACATAAGGAATACAAAGCGTTTCCATAAGAAAAAATAAGAGCTCCCGGAATCTGTTCCTGAAGATAATGTTCGGCGATATGCGTAAAGTAATATTCTTTTTCCAGATCTTTTGAAACTGTTGTAGAACATTTGCAGTATAAAAGGTAATAGCTTTTAATATGATCCAGGCGGAGCATGGTGACTTCTTCATGAAAAGAAGAAGAAAGGGAAGTGGTGTTCCTGAAAAGTAACCGTTCAAAAAAATCTTTTTGAAGATTTCTGATATTTTCTTTTAGATAGGATTCATATTTTTTGCGCATGATCGCCTGATTTTTCCGTTCGGTGATAGTATGTATAGCTTTCAATACGGATTCTTTCAGGACGTTTTCGTCTACTGGTTTTAGGATATAATCGAAAACATGGTTTTTAATCGCTGTCTGTGCATACTTGAAATCAGAAAAACCGGTAATCAGTATTACGATCTTATCTGGAAAATTATTATGCACGAAAGAAGAAATATACAGGCCGTCTTTTCCTGGCATACGGATATCCGTAAGAATGATATCTGGTTGCTGAGAGGATATGATCTCCAGTGCTTTTGCTGCATTGTCAGAAGTAAAAATATTCTCTTTTTCTGTAAAAATCTGTGAAATATACATTTTAAGTTTTTCCAGGATGATCTTTTCATCATCAACGATCAGAATTTTCATTTTGTCAGGTCCTCCCTTTGATGTATTTGTGGAATACGGATCGTAACACATACAGAAGTACGGTCTTCCATATTTTCAAGAAGCAGTCCATAGGAATTTCCGAATTGGGACCGTAGCCGCATCTGAATATTTATAAGCCCAATGCTTTTCTGGTCGGAAAAAGAAGTTTGTGATACAGAGTGAATCTTTTCAATTACCTGGTGAGAAAACAGGGGGCCGGTGTTATAGACTTTGATCAGTACATCGTCTTTAAAAGTAAATAATTGAATAGAAAGAAAGCCATTTTCCACAGATTCACTGATACCATGTATGATAGCGTTTTCAACGACCGGCTGTATGATCAGTTTTGGGATATACAGATCTTCCATGGGATCGTTACATTCGATCAGAAAAAGAAGCCGATCCTGGAAACGCATTTTCTGAATATCCAAATATTCTCTTACGTAATTAAGATCTTCTGAAATAGGAAGAAGATCAGGGCCTTTGATGCTCATTCGCATGATATCAGCCAGTTTTGGAACGATATCTGTGATTTGCGCTGTTTTTCCAAGAGATGCCAGGCTTGAGATACAGTCCAGGGTATTGTAAAGAAAATGTGGGTTGATCTGTGCCTGAAGCGTTTTCAGCTCTGCGTTTTTTAGAAGAATCTGTTGTTCCGTGATCTTCTTTCCGGATTCCTGAAGGCGCAGGAGCATATGGTTGTATTCCTTTGTCAGCTCAGAAAATTCGTTGCTGGAAACTGTGTGGATCAGGGCGGTTTCATCGGCAACAGAAGTTTGTTTTAACTTAGTGATAAAAACCTGAAATTCCTGGGATATGGTTCTTGAAATCTGAATAACAGCGAAAACCAGTATCAAGAGAAAAAATATGGAAATAACCAGTAGCTGACGCCATACACGATTGATCGAATGAAATGCGCCGGTTGTGTTGAGAAGCCCTCCGATTTGTAAGAAATCGTTTACAGAATAGCGGATGGCATAAAAATTACTATTCCCCCTGTGGGAGTGATAATTCATATTCATGCTGGCTGTGACGGATGGGGCATAGGGGGAAGTTGTATATACCAGGTCACTATTTTGAAAAAGGGAATAATAACTATATTCAGAATCCTGATGCTCCGTGATCATATCCTCCATAAACCGGATATTGATCTCAGTCAGTAAAATACCGATCTTCTTTTCCGGTTTCTGAATGTCAAAAATATTTTTGGCAGCAGTGATGGTATAAGGTTCCTTTGGAGAATAGTAATAACAGAGAGTTCCCTTTGGTTGTTTTAGATACTCACTGAGCTGCTCCAGTTTTTGCTCCTGTTGTTCCAGGGTGGAATTATAAATAGTCTGATTGGAAATGATCCCATTATCGGTCAGAACAATATAAACCCGTTGAATTTTAGACTGAGCACCTAAAAGATATGTGGAGAAAAGGGTGTTACACTGGGACTGAACTTCTTCCGGACTGAGCTTTTTATCTGCATAGGAATGGATCAGAGACTGAATTTCTGTTCCGTAAAGCAGCAGATCAATGTTGGAGTTCAGTGAGGAAAAATAACTGGCTGTATTTTTTGCGATAGACAGAGTATTCTCTTCATGTTCCAGAAGAATATTGTTACGGGATTCTTTTACATAAATCATATAAAAAGAAGATAATAAAATGATATAACTGAGAATCACAACTGGAAGAACGATGACAAGAATTCGAAATTTTATAGAGTGTTCTTTAAATTTTGCAGTAATAGAAAACAATTCTTACCCCTCCTTTCGGTATTATTATATAATGATGAGTAAAAAAAACCAATACATATTATGAAAAGTGACACATAATGTCAAGAAGTGTGCACTGTTTTGATATTAAAAATTATAATATAATGAGTTCATCAAAAAAGAACGGAGGGTTTACAAATGAAGAGAAGAAAGGTGACAGCGTGCGCAATGGCAGCGCTCATGGCAATGGGGCTTGTTGGAACAGTGATGCCGGTTTACGCAAAAAGTAATCTGAAAAATGTAGACGATGTAGTTGAGATCAAGATGGCAGTGTGGACTTCCGGAGCTGCGGATATTTACAATAAAGCAGCGGAAGGGTTTAATCAGACTCATGATAATATAAAATTATCTGTGGAGATGCAGTCCGGAGATTATAACCAGTATCTTGGAGCAAAGACAGCGGCAAAAGATCTGCCGGATCTTTTTGAAGTAAGTTCTTATTCTCAGGTATATGATTTTGCACAGAACGGGCTGCTGGCAGACGTAAGCGATCATGAGTTTGTGGACAAACTTTATGACAATGCAAAAGAAGCAGTTACTTATGATGGCAAAGTGTGGGGATTTCCACAGATGTATGAATGGTGGGGTGTACTTTATAATAAAGATCTTTTTAAAAAAGCAGGAATTGAAAAAGTGCCGGAAACTTTTGATGAGATGAAAGCAGTCTGTGAAAAACTTCAGGCTGCGAATATTACACCATTTACCGCTATTTATAAAGATAACTGGACAGTAAGTCAGGAATTCTGCTCCTTATTCGGAGGAGTACTTGGTGGAAAAGATAAGATCGACAGCTGGCTGGATTCCATGAATAAGGGAGAAGGGAGCTTTAAGGTGGATGGCGTAGACAGAGTCTTTGATTTTATGGATCTTATGAAAGAAAATTCCGGACAGAATTATATGGATTCGGATGCGGCCACAGGATTTTATGCATTTGCAAACCAGGAAGCAGCAATGATCTTTCTTTCAGATGCGGCAACGATTTCTGTAGGAAGTGTAACACAGGATCTTCCCATCGGATTTTTTGCAGTTCCAGTAAGTGATAACGCAGATGATGCAGAAGTTGTGGCATGTGCAACAGATGCGATCGTGGCCAACGCAAACGGGGAACACTTGGATGAAGCCCTGGAAGTGCTTGATTATATCGGAGATGGCGGGGACTGGCTGAAAACAGTGACCAACAGCTACGGCGGCTTTATGGCTTGCATGGACATTGAAGCAGATGATGAAATTGCAAGTAAGGATTATTATAAAGATCTGAAAGCGTATATGGATGCAGGAAAGGTCAGAAGTACTTTGTGGAATCAGCTTCCAAGCGGAGCAAGCGATGTTCTGGGCGATGATGTTCAGGGATATTTTGCAGGAATAACCGATGAAGATCAGACCCTGGATGCTCTTGATGAAGGATTTAAAAAGCTTGCAGAAGAATAAACACACAGGAAAACAGGCGGACTTTTAAAAGTCCGCCTGCTATATACGGGGGTAGGAAACATGTCGGACATTTTATACAGAAAACAGAAAAAATATTATTTCCTTCTTGTGCTGCCGGCACTGTGTATTTATACTTTTGCGCTGGCAGGACCGTTAATTTTTGGAACGATCCCGAATTCGTTTTTCAGTTGGAATCTGATCAAAGGAACGCATAACTGGATCGGAATAAAAAACTTTGTCGATTTGGTTCATGATAGAGATTTTATACAATCTATGTTTTTGACGTTTAAACTTGCAGTGGTTACGATTGTTCTGACCAATGTACTGGCTTTTTTTATAGCTCTGGCGTTGAATACACATATTTTCGGTAAGCCAGTGATCCGGGCGTTCTTTTTTATTCCGAATATTATCAGTGGAGTTATGATCGCCCTGGCGTGGACATTTATTTTTCAGAAAGTAACGCCAATAATTGGAGAACTTTTACATTCGGAAGCAGTAACAGGGTTTAGCTGGTTCGGGAGTTCAACGGCAGCATTTGCGGCGGTATCAGTGGTTACCGTGTGGCAGGGCCTGGGATTTTTGATGATCCTTTACATCACAGGTTTGCAGTCGATTCCTCTTGATGTGATGGAAGCGGCATGCATTGACGGATGTGTGGGACTGAATCGTATTATAAAAATCCAGCTTCCGCTTCTGATGCCAACGATTACGATCAATCTGTTTGTATCTATTGCAAATGCATTTAAAGCATTTGATATTAACTACGCTTTAACCGGCGGCGGACCTTCAAAAACAACACAGACGATCGCCATGAATATTTATGATGACGCATTTGGAACTTTTAATATGGGGTATGGCTGTGCGAAATCGGTGATCCTGTTTTTGATCATAGCAGCAATTTCCTTGATTCAGCTTAATATTACTAGAAAAAGAGAGGTGCAGTCATAATGACATGGAAAAAGAAAATTGCAGGTACCGCAGCAATGTTTATATTAGGCTTTATTTTTATTTTACCGGTATTGTGGATCGTTATGAATTCAATTAAAACAAGTCCGGAAATTGCGGCTGATTTTCTGGCATTACCAAAGTCTTTATATCTTGATAATTTTAAAAATGCCATGGAAAGCATGAATTTTTTAGTTGCATTAAAAAATTCTGTTGTGATTACATTGGGAGCTATGCTGGGAGGGCTGTTCGTATCGTTTGCCGGTGCTTTCGGAATCTCACATCTTCGTGGGAAAATCTCACAGAATCTGTATCTGTATTTTGTTTTCGGACAGATCGTGCCGTTTCATGCAGTTATGATTCCTATTTCTGTACTTGCTACAAATACCAATCTTACCAATTCCCTTGGAGGAATTATCATTCTTGATATTGGATTCTTCTGTGCGTTTGGAATTCTGACGTTTACGGGATTTTTGAAAAATGTACCTCGGGAGCTGGAAGAAGCAGCCGCAATAGATGGATGTGGAGTTTTTCGAATTATGACGCAGATCGTATTTCCACTTGTTAAACCAGCAACGGTTACCATTGGTGTATTGTTTTTTATGTGGTCCTGGAATGACTTTCTGCTTCCCAGTATTCTCATTGGAGACAGTGAACTGAGACCGCTGACGGTAAATCTTTTCATGTTCAGAAGTGCTACCAGCACACAGTGGAATCTGTTTATTGCAGGACTTACCTTGTGTATTATTCCCACAATTATCCTTTACATCTGTGCACAAAAATATATTACAAGCGGACTGACAATGGGAGCTGTAAAATAAAGGAGGAATGAAGATGCAGTTATTCAGGATCATTCCGTTGGAAAAAGATCTGTGGGCGATCAATGAAATAGATAAGACGGTTATGTATGTGATAAATGGAACAGAAAGAGCTCTTCTTCTGGATACGGGACTGGGACTTACCGATTTAAAAGAAGAAGTTTTGAAACTTTGTGGAGAAAAATCTCTGATTGTTGTAAATACTCATGCTCATGTGGATCATAATTCAGGAAATTATCAATTTGAAGAAGTATGTGTGGGAAGGTATGACGAACCTTTTTCCCATCAGATCGTAGACCAGGCTGAGAGAAATGTCTGAGCTCATGTTCTTTGAAATTCCTGAAAAAGAGGGATTTTCGTTTGAAATGTGGAATCCCGGACCGGCAAGAAAAATCTGTACAGTCAGGGATGGGGATATCTTTGATCTGGGAGATAAAAAACTTAAAGTTCTGGAAGTTCCCAGTCATACCCTGGGGTGTATTGCATTGTTTGAGGAGAAGAAAGGATGGCTTTTTACAGGAGATATCATGCTCACCTGGGAAGTGTGGGGACATTTGAATCCTGGAAAAAGTCCGCTTGCCCCATCTGCTTCTTTGCGTGTATACTATGAAAGCCTTTTAAAATTGAAGAAAATCAGAAAAAAAGTAAGCAGCGTTTTTCCTGCTCATGTCTGCGAAAAAGAAAAAGACTGTTATAAAAAGTATGCGTTATCTCCGGAAATTATAAATATATATTGTGACGGAATTGAGAAAATATTTTCAGGAGAACAGAAAGGTGAACCTTATTTTCATATGGTCGAAAACGGAAGTGTTGTGAAATTTACAACAGGTGGTATTGTCTATCAGAAAGATAGGATGAATTAAATAGGAAAATATCGGCAAGTTGATTGATTATAGATTCCCTCAAAAAAATCCCCTGTACGGTTCGGCGTTTGTACGTAGATCCGGCACAGGGGATTTTGGTGTTTATAAGATCAGACTTTCTGATATTCTTTCTTTTTCTCAGCCTTGGCTTCGCAGGTAAGCTCAACACCAAGCTTACGGAAGCTGATCACATCCACATCGGAAAGCATTACGGAAGTATGAGCCTGGCATCCACGGAGATTCGGGATCTGTTCCAGGGCAAGGCGTGCGGCATCGCTGGTTGCGGCACTCATGGAAAGGGCGATCAGGATCTCATCAATGTGAAGACGTGGATTTCTGCTTCCCAGATATTTGGTCTTCAGCTGCTGGATCGGATGGATGGCATCCGGGGAGATCACATGAAGCTCGTGATCGATTCCTGCCAGCTCTTTCAGGGCATTGAGAAGAAGAGCAGCGGATGCGCCGAGAAGATCGGAGGTTTTTCCGCATACGATCTTTCCGTCAGGAAGCTCCAGAGCGGCAGCAGGGCCATTGGTTGCTTTTTCTTTTTCGAGGGCAGCCGGAACAACCTTACGGTCAGTGATCTCTGCATGAGCCTGCTGGAGAAGAAGCTCGATTTTACGTACCTCATTCTCTGTACCGGAGCCGGAAACCAGAGCGTTCATGCTCTTATAATAACGGCGGATGATCTCCTGGCGGGAAGCCTCCTGGCATACTTCATCGTCAACGATGCAGTTACCTGCCATGTTGACACCCATATCTGTCGGAGATTTATAAGGACAGCTGCCCATGATCTTCTCAAACATGGCCTGTACAACAGGGAAAACTTCTACGTCACGGTTGTAGTTGACGGTAGTTTTGCCGTAAGCCTCCAGATGGAACGGGTCGATCATGTTGACATCGTTCAGATCCGCAGTGGCAGCTTCGTAGGCAAGGTTTACCGGATGTTTCAGAGGAAGGTTCCAGATCGGGAAGGTCTCAAATTTTGCATAGCCGGCTTTTACTCCTCGTTTGTATTCGTGGTAAAGCTGGGAAAGGCAGGTTGCCATCTTTCCACTTCCTGGTCCCGGTGCTGTGATCACGACCAGAGGTCTGGTAGTTTCAATATAATCATTCTTTCCATAACCCTCGTCACTTACAATAAAGGAAGTGTTGCTTGGATAGCCGGGGATCAGGTAAAGCTTGTAGACACGGATTCCCAGTTTCTCCAGACGTTTTTTGAAGAGATCGGCACTTTCCTGGCCGGAGTACTGTGTGATGCATACGCTTCCCACATACAGGCCACGGCTTGAAAACTCATCCATAAGACGGAGCACATCTTCGTCATAGGTGATTCCAAGATCGCCACGTATTTTATTCTTGTCAATGTCATTGGCACTGATAACAATAACGATCTCCGCCTGATCAGAAAGCTGCATCAGCATGCGGAGCTTGCTGTCCGGTTCAAAACCCGGAAGAACACGGGATGCATGGTAGTCGTCAAACAGTTTGCCGCCGAATTCAAGATAAAGCTTGTTGCCGAACTGACCGATTCTTTCACGGATGTGTTCTGACTGCATTTTCAGATATTTGTCATTATCAAAACCTATTTTCATTTGTCTGATTTCCTCTCCTCTTTAATTTTCCAATTCACTGGGAACAGTATACTACAACTTTACGTTCACTGGCAATATCCAATGCGGTGTTTTTTCGATGGTATTTTTGTAATCTCGCAGTTGATTTATATGGTTTTTCTCTTTATAATAAAGAAATGACAAGAGGAGGAAAAAAATGAATAATCAACTGAATAATGATCAGGACGGGAAGCGACCTGACAACAAAGATCCCAGGCAGGGATCAGGTAAAAATCATCAGTCGATTCTGGCTTTTCTGATATGCCTCCTGGTCACACTGGTGTGCTTCGCGTTGTTTACCAATATGCTGAAGGATAACAGCAGTGAGATCTCCTATGATAAATTTATCGATATGGTGGATAAGGACCAGGTTAAGGAAGTAACGATCCAGTCCAGTACATTGACGATCGTACCCAAGAAAAAGAATTCCAAGTACGAGGATATGAGCTATTACACCACGAAGACCGAAGACAGTACAGCACTTACCAAGAGACTGGAAGGAAAGGGAATCAAGTTTGAGACCGATCCGCCGGATGTTTTTGGTGAATTTGTTGCAATGATCCTGAGCGTGGTTCTGGTCGCGGTGATTCTGGTGGTGCTGGCGTTCTTCGGCTGGCGCATCAATGTGGCCTACAACAATGTCATGGCTGCCTGTGACCGCGTCAACGCGCTGGCGGACACCGTGCAGACCAGTCTGGACACGCTGGATCAGAGCCAGCTGGACGACATGATGCAGGATCTGCCCGAGATCACCGAACAGCTGAAAAAAATTGATGTCGATGCGCTGAACAAGGTCCTGACCGAGCTGCCCGACCTGATGAACACCGTGAGCAGCCTGCAGAGTCAGGTGGAGAGCATCACCAACTGGTTCAACGGTCTGGGGTCGGTTTTCGGCCGATGACCCGCCAATAAAAGCACTACCCTGCACATTCCGTGCAGGGCAGTTTTTGTGTG
>ERZ827496.3927-NODE-3927-length-12187-cov-4.560089_pt1 | contig 12187 bp, 15 predicted proteins | sample MGYA00519769_ERZ827496 | MGnify/ENA primary metagenome ERZ827496 (study PRJEB31778, sample SAMEA3449327) | human gut metagenome | biome: human gut; feature: human-associated habitat; material: faeces | place: United Kingdom | collected 2010/2012 ...
TCGGGGGCGAAGCCCGGCAGCACGCGCGAGGCGTGGTAGTCGTCGAAGAGCTTGCCGCCGAACTCCAGATACAGCTTGCCGCCGAACTGACTGATGCGTTCGCGGATCTTTTCCGACTGCATCCGGAGGTATTTATTGTTGTCAAAGCCGATTGCCTGCATAGATCTTTCTCTCCTCTGCTTCATGCTATCAAACAAACACATATTCTACAACATTCGCCGCGTTCCGGCAACGGGAAAATGCCGAATCCGGTAAAATTTTATTGCCGCGCCGATTCGCCCTTTCTTTATTCATAAATATATGATATAATCCGGAATTACACTGGACAAGGAGTGTCAACAAATGGGTTTTCTCAAAAAAATATTTGGTTCTCACAGCGACCATGAGCTCAAGCGGCTCTATCCGCTCGCTGATAAGATCGATGCCCTGTCGGACGAATACGCCGCGCTCACGGATGAGCAGCTGCGCGCCAAGACCGACGAGTTCAAGCAGCGCTACGCCGACGGCGCGTCGCTCGATGACCTGCTGCCGGAGGCGTTTGCCACGGCGCGCGAGGCCTCGTGGCGCGTGCTCGGCATGAAGCCGTTTCGCGTGCAGCTCATCGGCGGCATCGTGCTGCATCAGGGCCGCATCGCGGAGATGAAGACCGGTGAAGGCAAGACCCTCGTCGCCGTCCTGCCGGCCTACCTCAACGCGCTCACTGGCGAGGGCGTGCACATCGTCACCGTCAACGACTACCTCGCCCGCCGCGACAGTGAGTGGATGGGCAAGGTCTACCGCTTCCTCGGGCTGAGCGTCGGCCTGATCGTGCACGATATGTCGAGCGCCGAGCGCCAGCAGGCGTATGCCGCCGACATCACCTACGGCACGAACAACGAGATGGGCTTTGACTATCTGCGTGACAACATGGCCATCTACAAGTCTCAGATGGTGCAGCGCGGCCACGCGTTCGCCATCGTTGACGAGGTGGACTCCATCCTCATCGACGAGGCGCGCACGCCGCTCATCATCTCCGGTCAGGGCGATGAGAGCACCGACCTCTACCGCCAGGCGGAGAACTTTGCCGCCCGCCTGAAATGCAAGGCCTACGCCTCCATCGACGACAAGGAAGAGGAGGACGAGGACCTTGACGCCGACTATGTCGTCGACGAGAAGGCACGCACCGCGACGCTCACCGCCCGCGGCATCGCCAAGGCGGAGGCGGCCTTCGGGCTGGAAAACCTCGCCGACATCGAAAACGCCACCCTCGTGCACCATATCGATCAGGCCATCCGCGCCCACGGCATCATGAAGCGCGACATTGACTACGTCGTCAAGGACGGCGAGGTCATCATCGTCGACGAATTCACCGGCCGCCTCATGCTCGGCCGCCGCTACAGCGACGGTCTGCATCAGGCCATCGAGGCCAAGGAGCACGTGCGCGTGCAGAGCGAGAACAAGACGCTCGCGACCATCACGTTCCAGAACTACTTCCGTCTCTACGGCAAGCTCTCCGGCATGACCGGCACGGCCATGACCGAGGAGGAGGAGTTTGCCGCCATCTACAACCTCGACATCATCGAGATCCCGACGAACAAGCCCGTCATCCGCATCGACAACTCCGACGTCGTGTATAAAAACGAGGCCGGCAAGCTGCGCGCCATCATCGAGCAGATCCGCGTCTGCCACGACAAGGGGCAGCCGGTGCTGGTCGGCACGGTGTCGATCGAAAAGAGCGAGCAGCTGTCAAAGCTGCTGCGTAAGGCGGGCATCCCGCACAACGTCCTCAACGCCAAGCACCACGAGAAGGAGGCCGAGATCGTTGCGCAGGCCGGTAAGCTCGGCGCCGTCACGATCGCGACGAACATGGCCGGCCGCGGCACGGACATCATGCTCGGCGGCAATGCGGAGTATCTGGCCAAGGCGGACCTGCGCAAGGCGGGCTTCACCGAGGAGGTCATCGCCGAGGCCACCGGCTATGCCGAGACTGAGGACGAGGAGATCCTCAAGGCCCGCACTCTGTTTGCTGAGCGCATGGCCGAGCATAAAAAGAGCATCGACGCCGAGGCCGACCGCGTGCGCGAGGCCGGCGGCCTGTATATCATCGGCACCGAGCGGCACGAGTCCCGCCGCATCGACAACCAGCTGCGCGGCCGTTCCGGCCGTCAGGGCGACCCCGGCGAGAGCCGCTTTTACATCGCGCTCACGGATGACGTCATGCGTCTGTTCGGCTCCGAGCGCATGCAGAGCATGATGGAGACGCTGCGCGTCGACGAGGACACGCCGCTCGACCACAAGATGCTCTCCAATGCCATCGAGCAGGCACAGCGCACGGTCGAGAGCCGCAACTTCCAGGCCCGTAAGAACGTGCTCGAGTATGACGATGTCATGAACGTGCAGCGCAACGTCATCTATGAAGAGCGCCGCAAGGTGCTCGACGGTGAGGATCTGCAGGAGCATGTCCAGCACATGATCCGCACCGTTGTCACCGGTGAGATCGCCGGCGGCATGGCTGAGCATCACCCCGAAAATGACAAGGATCTGCAGGAGATCCTCGCGCCCATGGCAAAGCTCTTCCCGTGCGAGCTGCACTACACGGCGGATGAGCTGTGCAAGCTCACGCCCGATGCGCTCGCGGACGCGGTCTATGACTGCGCCATGAAAGCCTATGCCGCGCGCGAGGAGGCCTTCGGCCTGCAGCCGGACGGCACGCCGCTCATGCGCGAGCTCGAGCGCGTGGTTATGCTGCGCGTGGTCGACGAATACTGGATGGATCACCTCGAGGCCATGGATGACCTGCGTCAGGGCATCGGCCTGCGCGCCTACGGCAACGTCAAGCCGGTCGATGAATACAAGCGCGCCGGCTTTGATATGTTCGATGAGATGGTCAACGGCATCCAGACCGAGACGGTGCGCCGCCTGTTCACGGTGCGCGTGCGCCGCGAGCAGAAGCTCGAGCGCAAGACCGTTGCCCGCGGCGCCGTGGCCAATGCCGGCGGGGACGACAGCGAGAAGAAGCGCCCCGTCCGCCGTACCAAGAAGCCCGGCCGCAACGACCCGTGCCCGTGCGGCAAGCTGCGTCCGAACGGCCTGCCCATGAAGTATAAAGACTGCTGCGGCAAGGATCAGTGATGTACGCAGAGATCACATTCCCGCTGCACGCACAGCGCGGCGCAGCGTATCTGACCGCGCCGAACATCCCGGCGCGCCACGCCTTTTCCACCCGCCTCGGCGGCGTGAGCACCGGCGTGCTCGAGAGCCTGAATCTCAGCGTCCGGCGCGGCGACACGCCGGAAAACGTGCGCGAAAACTGGCGGCGGCTCGGCGCTGCCGCCGGGCTTGACCTCACGCGCGCAGTGTATGCGCAGCAGGTCCACAGCGCGGACGTGCGCATCGCGCACGCGGCCGACGCGCAGCCGCCGGAGATGGAGCCGCGCTTTACCTGCGACGGTTTTGTCACGAACGAGCCGGACGTCCCGCTTGCGGTTTTTATGGCCGACTGCCTGCCCGCGCTGCTGCACGATCCCGCCGCCGGGGTCATCGGCGCGGTGCACTGCGGCTGGCGCGGCTCGGTGGCGGATATCCTCGGCGCTGCTGTCGCGCAGATGTGCGCCCTCGGCGCGCACCCGGCGGACATCCGCGCCGCCATCGGTCCGGGCATCGGCGCCTGCTGCTTCGAGGTCGGACCTGAGGTCGTCGCCGCGGCGGAAGCTCTGCTGCATGAGCCGCTCGGTACGCTCGTGCGCCCGCGCGCGGACGGCAAGGCCCTGCTCGATCTCAAGGGCGTCAACGCCCTGCGCCTGACGCAGCTCGGCGTCCCGGCGGAGCAGATCGCCGTGTCGGACGCCTGCACCATGTGCCGGCCGGATGTGTTCTGGTCGCACCGCGCGACCGACGGCCGCCGCGGCGTGCAGGCCGCCGTCATCACCCTGTGACCCAAGGGGGTAACCCATGAAACATCTTCATCTGACCCGACTGCTGGCGTTCGCACTGGCGCTCACGCTGCTGCTCGGCTGCGCCGCCTGCGGCAAGGACGACGCGGACGATACCGGCGAGACCGTCGGCAAAAAGGACACGCAGACCGCCGTCGAGCTTGACGGAAAGTTCACGCTCAATTATAGTGCGTCCGCCGGCATGAACCCGTACAAAACACAAAATACCGATAACCTCGCCATCTGCGGTCTCGTGTACGAGACGCTCACGCAGCTCACCGACGCCTTCGAGGCTGAGCCCGGCCTGTTTACGGAGTGGAGCAGTGACGACGGCGAGACATGGACGTTCACCGTCGATACCGAGCGCGCCTTTCACGACGGACACGTGCTCACCGCACAGGACGCGGCCTATTCCATTCGCACCGCCATGGCCTCAAGCCTCTATGCCAGCCGCCTGAGTGCGGTCAAGGAGGTCAAGGACAATGACGACGGTACGGTCACTGTTACGCTCTCGCGCGCGAACACGCAGTTTCCGGCGCTGCTGAATATCCCCGTCATTGAAAACGACGCCGGCGACAGCGCCTATCCGTGCGGCACGGGGCTGTACACGTATGCCGCCGACCATCAGAGCCTCACCGTGGCGGCCGACCATCCGGATGCCGACAAGGCGCCGGTCGAGGCGTTTTACCTCGCCGCGTACAAGTCGGTCGAGGAGATCACCTCTGCGTTTGACAACGGAGAGCTCGACCTTGCGCTCAGCGACCCGAGCTCCGGCACGGACCTGACCTTTTCGACCCAGAGCGACCAGCGCCAGTATGCCACGACGAACCTGCAGTACATCGGCTTTAACACCAACAGCAGCTTTTTCATGACCGCGCGCTACCGTCAGCCGTTCAACTATGTGGTCGACCGTGCGTTTGCCGTTGCGCTGCTGCACGACTGCGCCGTTGCGAGCGCGCTGCCTGTCCACCCGGCAAGCACGCTCTTTGACAGCTCCCTCAATGAATCGCTGGCCTACGATCTGGACAAGGCGAAAAAAATGTTCGACGACCTGAAGATCGTCGACTATGACGGCGACGGCGAGCGCGAGTACATGCCCGACGGCTCGTCGCCGCTTGATATCAGCCTCTCGCTGATCGTCTATGCCGACAGCACGTTCAAGGTCAGCATGGCCAACAAGATCGCGGCCGATCTCACGAGCATCGGCATCCCCGTGAAGGTGCGCGAAATGAGCTGGGACAACTATCAGGCTGCGCTCAAGGGCGGCAAATACGATATGTATTACGGAGAGGTCGCGCTCCCGGCGGACTTCGATCTCTCGGCGCTGCTCAAATCCGGCGGTGCGCTCAACTACGGCGGCATCTCGACCGGCACGTATGCCGATGTCATCAACGCCTATCTCGCCGCCCCGGACACCGGCCGTGCCGCGGCCTGCCGCACCATGCTGCAGACGATCTCGGACACGGCACCCATCGTGCCCATCTGCTTTGAAAAGCACTGCCTGTATGTGCATCGCGGTGCTGTCGGCGGCTTTTCTCCCACAAAATACAACATTTTCCGCAACATCACGGATTGGAAGATCAGTCAGGCATGAAACACGAGTGGATCGCACGCGCCAAGCGCTTTGCCACCTATGCGCTTGTCGGCTGCTTCGACACGGGCATGGACTGGGTGGCGTTTACGACCGCACATGAGCTGCTGCATTTCACGCCCATGCTCTGTCAGGCGATCGGCTATGCCGTCGGTACGGTCTGCAGCTATTTTCTCAACGGGCGCATCACCTTCCGCGACGGGCACATCGCCCGCTGGCGGCAGTGTGCGCGCTTTGCGGCGTGGAACGTGGTGTCCCTCGCGCTCAGCGAGGTGATGATCGGCCTGCTGACGCACTTCGGCCTCAACCCGTACCTTGCCAAGATCGGCGTCACGCTCGAGGTTGCGCTGCTGAATTACTTCGGCTATAAGTATATTGTGTTCGCAGTCCCAAAAGAAACGGAAGGAGAGCAGGATCATGACAGATCGTCAGTTGATTAATCTGGCCGTGCAGGCCTCCCGCAATGCCTATGTCCCGTATTCCCATTTTGCCGTCGGCGCCGCGCTCGAGTGCCGCGACGGTACGGTCTTTACCGGCTGCAACGTGGAAAATGCCGCCCTCGGCAGCACCATCTGCGCCGAGCGGACCGCCGCGTGCAAGGCCATCAGCGAGGGACACCGCGACTTCGTGCGCATCGCCGTCTACGGTGACGGGGAGCACTACTGCTACCCCTGCGGCGCGTGCCGGCAGTTTCTGGCGGAGTTCGCGCCCGATATGGAGGTGCTGTCCGTCATGGGCGGCGGGCGCTATGTCAGCAACCGCCTGAGCGAGCTCATGCCCTATACCTTTAATTATTAAAGGGTGCGCCATGGAACTGGAACAACTGCGCATCTTTTGCGCCGTCGCTGCCTGCCGCAGCTTCACGCGCGCGGCCAAGGAGCTCTTTGTCAGCCACTCGACGACCAGCCGCGCCGTGACTGCCCTCGAGCGGGAGCTCGGCGTGCCACTGCTCACGCGCGACCGGCACACCGTTGCGCTCACGGGCGCGGGAGCGGTGCTTCTGACCGGTGCGGAGGCGCTTTTGCGCGAGGCGGACGCGCTCGCGGACGCCGTGCGCGCAGCGGCTGCAGCGCCAGAAACGGCGGAAAAATGAATTGGTCGGACTGCACAAACTTTTTTGTGAATTTTCTACATTTCAGTGAAAAACCCTCTTGACATCCGAGAGGGTTTTTGCTATTCTTAGGGAGCGCCTGTGCGGAAACAGGTGCATTCTGCGATGAAGCGGGAGATTGCGGAGCTGATCTCCGGTAACTTCCGTGGAGTATGTCCGCTGCCGCGTCTTTGCACGGCAGACAATCGGGCGGTTGAGTCAGCCAGCACCAGCGTATATCACCTGCGCGGCTGCATACCGGCGAGAGCCGGTTTGTTTTTCGGGCAGGGTTTGATACGCACGGAACGGTGTATGGTGATCTCATCCGTGCGAACCGGCGGAGCCAATGCCGCCAAAAAATTCGTAACGGAGGAAACAACATGGCAACCACGAGCAACAAGAAAATGATCCGTATCCGCCTCAAGGCCTACGATCACCAGCTGATCGACAAGGCGGCGGAGAAGATCGTCGAAACCGCGAAGCGCACTGACGCGAAGGTCTCCGGCCCCATTCCGCTGCCGACCAAGACCGAGATCGTCACCATCCTGCGTGCTGTTCATAAGTATAAGGACAGCCGTGAGCAGTTTGAGCGCCGCACCCACAAGCGCCTGATCGATATCATGAACCCGACCCAGAAGACGGTCGAGGCTCTGATGAATCTGGAGCTGCCGGCCGGTGTCGAGATCGACATCAAGCTGTAAGCACACCCCGTTAACCCTGCGCGAGAGCGCATATTTACAAACCCGAAGTCCGCAGCTTGCGTGTGCGGACGGGTCAAGTCAGCAGCCTCTGGCCATGAGCTAAGCGAGCTGACCAATAACCTGAAGGAGGAACATGTATGAAAACAGCCATCATCGGTAAAAAGGTCGGCATGACGCAGATCTTCGATGAAGCAGGCAAGGTCGTCCCCGTCACCGTGATCGAGGCAGGCCCCTGCACGGTCACCGGCAAGATGACCAAGGAAAAGGAAGGCTATGAAGCCATCCAGCTCGGCTACGAGGACGTCGCCGAGAAGAAGCTGACCAAGCCCGAGAAGGGCCACCTGGACAAGGCGGGCGTCGGCTATAAGAAGCACCTCAAAGAGTTCCGTCTCGAGGACTGCGCCTCTGTCAATGTGGGCGATGTCATCAAGGCCGACACCTTCAAGGAAGGCGACAAGGTCGACATTACCGGCATCAGCAAGGGCCACGGCTACGCCGGCGTCATCAAGCGCTTCGGCCAGGGCCGTACCCCGACCACCCACGGCGGCGGCCCTGTGCACCGTCACGCCGGCTCCATGGGCTCGAGCACCGATCCTTCCCGTATCTTCCCGGGCAAGAAGCAGGCCGGCCACATGGGCGTGGATCAGGTCACTGTCCAGAACCTCGACGTGGTCAAGGTCGATCCCGAGCTCAACATGATCGTTGTGCGCGGCGCGATCCCCGGCCCCAAGGGCGGCATTGTCTATATCAAGAGCACCGTTAAGAAGCTGGTCGTCAAGAAGGGCGAAGCCGGCGTCAGCACCAACCCGCAGAAGGCCTCCGGTCGTAACCCGCAGAAGGCTTCTGCAAGAAAGTAAGGAAGGGAGAGAGCGAATATGCCTACTGCTAAGTTGTTTAATATGGCCGGCGATCAGGTCGGCGAAGTGGCGCTCTCCGAAGCCGTTTTCGGTGTTGAGCCCAACGAGTCCGTTCTGCACGACTCCGTGAAGAACCACCTGGCCAACTGCCGTCAGGGCACGCAGAGTGCGCTGACCAAGGGCGAGGTTTCCTACACCACCGCAAAGCCCTGGCGCCAGAAGGGCACCGGCCGTGCACGCGCCGGCTACAAGGGCAGCCCGGTGTGGACCCACGGCGGCGTCGCGTTTGCGCCGAAGCCGCGTGATTACAGCTACACGCTCAACAAGAAGGTCAAGAGACTGGCCCTCAAGAGCGCACTGAGCGCCAAGGCCGCTGCCGGCGAGATCCTCGTTGTCGACGGTCTGGCTGTCGAGGAGATCAAGACCGCCCCCGTCAAGGCGTTCCTGACCAAGATCGGCGCCGAAGGCAAGGCTCTGCTCGTGACCGAGCAGGTTGACGAGAAGGTCGTCAAGAGCTCTCGCAACATCCCCGGCGTGAGCAGCACCATCGCCACCATCCTCAGCCCCTACATGATCCTGACGCACCGCGTCCTGGTCGTTGACAAGGCTGCGCTCCAGAAAATCGAGGAGGTGTACGCATAATGAGAACCGCTTACGATGTCATTATCCGTCCCATCATCACCGAGCAGTCCATGGAAGACCTCGACATCAAAAAGTACGTGTTTGAAGTCGCCAAGGACGCCGGTAAGATCGAGATCAAAAAGGCCATCGAGGAGATCTTCGACGTGAAGGTCATCAAGGTCACCACCACGACGATCCACGCCAAGGAGAAGCGCGTCGGCGCCAATCCGTCCGGCATGACCGCCACCCGCAAGAAGGCCGTTGTGAAACTGTCCGCTGATTCGAAGAACATCGAGATCTTCGAGGGCATGGTGTAAGGGAGGAATTGAACAATGTCGATTAAAACCTATAAACCCACCACGCCTTCCCGCAGACATATGTCCGTTTCCGGCTTCGACGGTGTCGATAAGCACGCCAAGCCGCAGAAGGAGCTCGTGGAGGTCCTCAAAAAGCACGCCGGCCGCAACAGCTACGGCCGCATCACCGTCCGCCATCAGGGCGGCGGCAACCGCAAAAAGTACCGCGTCATCGACTTCAAGCGCGACAAGATGGACGTCACCGCGACCGTCCTGCGCCTGGAGTACGATCCGAACCGCAGCGCGAACATCGCTCTGGTCGAGTACGCCGACGGCGAGCGCCGCTACATTCTGGCTCCTGTCGGCCTGAACGTGGGCGACGTGATCGTGTCCTCCGCCTCCGCGGATATCAAGCCGGGCAACGCCCTGCCGCTGGCCAACATCCCGGTCGGCACCGTGATCCACAACATCGAGCTCTACCCGGGCAAGGGTGCGCAGCTGGTCCGCTCCGCGGGCGTTGCCGCGCAGCTCATGGCGAAGGAGAACGGCATGGCTACCGTCCGTCTCCCCTCCGGCGAGTACCGCAAGGTCCGCCTGACCTGCATCGCCTGCATCGGCCAGGTCGGCAACGTCGACCACGCCAACATCTCCATCGGCAAGGCCGGCCGCAAACGCCACATGGGCGTTCGCCCGACCGTCCGCGGTTCCGTCATGAACCCGTGTGACCACCCGCACGGCGGCGGCGAAGGCAAATCGCCTGTCGGCCGTCCCGGCCCGGTCACCCCGTGGGGCAAGCCGGCGCTGGGTTACAAGACCCGTAAGAAGAAGAACGCGACCGACAAGTTCATTGTCAAGCGCCGCAACGCCAAGTAAGGAGGGAATAGGTAATGAGCAGAAGTGTTAAGAAAGGCCCGTTTGCCGCTCCCGAGCTGCTGAAGCGGGTCGATGAAATGAACAAGGCCGGCGAGAAGAAGGTCGTCAAGACCTGGAGCCGTTCCTCCACGATCTTCCCGTCCTTTGTCGGCCACACCATCGCTGTCCATGACGGCCGCCGTCACGTCCCGGTCTATGTGACCGAGGATATGGTCGGTCACAAGCTGGGCGAGTTCGCGCCCACGCGTACGTTCCGCGGCCACGCCGGCAGCAAGACTGTTGGAAAGTAAGGGGGAGAGAACATGGAAGAACTGAAAACTGCACGTGCCCAGCTGGTGCACGCCCGTATCGCTCCCCGTAAGGTCCAGATCGTCTGCGACATGATCCGCGGCAAGGACACCAAGATCGCTGAGGCTTACATGGCCAACACGCCGAAGGCCGGCTGCGAGCTCATGCTCAAGCTGCTCAAGAGCGCCTGCGCCAACGCGGAGAACAACTTCGAGATGGATCCGGATAACCTCTACGTTGCCGAGGCCTATGCCACGGCCGGCCCGATCCTCAAGCGCGGCCGCCCGAGAGCTCAGGGGCGTATGTACCGCATCAACAAGCGCACCAGCCACATCACCATCGTCGTGGCTGAGAAGGCATAAGGGAGGAGGCAGAAGATATGGGACAGAAAGTTAATCCGCACGGCCTGCGTGTCGGCGTCATCAAAGATTGGGATTCCCGCTGGTATGCCCGTGACGAGAAGGTCGGTGACCTGATCGTTGAGGACTACAAGATCCGTGAGTACCTGAAGAAGACTCTGTATTCTGCAGGCATCCCGAACATCGAGATCGAGCGCGACAGCGCGAAGGTCCGCATCTATATCCACTGCTCTCGTCCGGGCGTTGTCATCGGCAAGGGCGGCGCAGAGATCGAGCGCATCCGCCTGAACGTCGAGAAGATGATCGGCAAGCCGGTCGCCCTCTCCATCGTTGAGGTCCGCACGCCGGATACGAACGCACAGCTCGTCGCCGAGAACATCGCCGCGCAGCTCGAGAAGCGCATCGGCTTCCGCCGCGCGATGAAAAACGCCATGGGCCGCGCCATGAGAATGGGCGCCCGCGGCATCAAGATCATGTGCTCCGGCCGTCTGGGCGGCGCCGAGATCGCCCGCACCGAGTGCTATCACGAGGGTACCATTCCGCTGCAGACCATCCGCGCGGACATCGAGTACGGCTTCGCTGAGGCTGCCACAACCTACGGCCGTGTCGGCGTCAAGGTCTGGATCTACAAAGGCGAGATCCTCTCCCAGAGCCTGCGCACCACCCCGCGCACCATGGATCTGAACAAGCGCGACGACCGTCGTCGTGACCGCCGTGACGGCGATCGCAGAGGCCGCGGCGGCTACAACCGCGACCGCCGCGACGGCAACCGTCAGGGTGGCCGTCCGGGCTACCAGGGCGGCGGACGTCCGCAGGGCGGCAACCGTCCGCAGGGCGGCTTCAACCGCGGCCCGCGTCCGGCAGCTCCCGCTGCTCCGAAGGAAGGAGGCAACAACTAATGCTGATGCCGAAAAGAGTGAAGTACCGCAGAGTGCAGCGCGGTCGTATGACCGGCAAGGCCCTGCGCGGCAATAAGGTGACCTATGGCGAATTCGGCCTGCGGGGCGGCCATGACGGCATGGACTGGCTGGTGTTCCGCTCGTTCTTCGACGCCGCAAAGGCGGGCGCGCCTGCGCCCATCGACGTATATGATGCGGCGGCATGGATGAGTATTTCCTGCCTGAGTGAGCAGAGCGTGGCCATGGGCGGCGCTCCCGTGGCCATTCCGGACTTTACCAACGGCAAGTGGATGGAGCGCGCTCCCTGGCAGCCGTAAAGCGGGAGCCTCCGGTATTTTATGCTCCGCTCCCTTTCTGAAAAATGAAAAAACAGCGGGCCGCGCCCGTGGGAAAAAGCCTTCCGGTTTTCCGGAAGGCTCAGTTTTTTCGACAAAGATACCTATGTCGATCCAATGTTTCACATCTGGGAATGCAGAGAAGATGAAGAAACAGCGCGGAGTGCAGACGAAGAAGTGATCGGGATTGTAATTGATTGGCTGCACGACGAAAAGCAGTTCGAAGGCACGGCATCGGAGCTGTTGGAAATTCTCCATGACGCTCTGCCCTGCGGGCTCCGTCCCAACATTCTCAGCCGCTGGCTGAACAAGCACAAGGGAATGCTGAAAGCAAACGGCGTGAGTTACACGCTCAGGCGCGCACGC
>ERZ827496.3929-NODE-3929-length-12180-cov-2.851876_pt1 | contig 12180 bp, 11 predicted proteins | sample MGYA00519769_ERZ827496 | MGnify/ENA primary metagenome ERZ827496 (study PRJEB31778, sample SAMEA3449327) | human gut metagenome | biome: human gut; feature: human-associated habitat; material: faeces | place: United Kingdom | collected 2010/2012 ...
CAGCTGCTTGTCCGTTCTTATTTTTAGTTATAACTTCAGTTTCTTCTCCAGTTCCATTGTTTTTATCTATTCCGGATGTGACTCCTTCAACTGTATTTTGTTTGGCTAAAATGGAAGCTCCACTTCCACTTGCAATTTGTACATTAGCTCCAATTACTCCTGTTGTGTTGTAATTTATGTAATTAACAGTTGAAATTGACTCTTTTTCTTTTACATCGTAATTTCCTAGTATTACACCACCAACGGAACTTTGAGAAGAACCTCCAAAACTTGTGCAGCCTTGGCTAAAGCTAATAGCAAAAAGGCAGCCCATTAATAAGACTGCCTTCTTTTTAAATCTAATCATTAAATAAACTCCTAATTGATCTAACTGCTCTATACTTGTAAGAACTACTAACCTTTATTCCACCTCTAGGATATGCATGATGATTGCTAGCATGTATAATTTTACCATCTCCTATATAAATGGCTACATGTCCGCTATAACAAATTAAATCACCTGTATTTGGTTTATCAACACTTTTACCAGAACTACGTTGTGAGTACGAATTTCTAGGTAATTTTTTACCAAAATGTCTCATTACATAGCGAGTGAAAGCAGAGCAATCAATACCATCAGTTATACTTTCACCACCATACACGTACTTATTTCCTATGTATTGCATAGCGTAAAGTATCACTTCTTGACGCTGTTTAGAAGCTTGTCTAAACTCTGTATTTCTTCTGAGTGCCTGCGTCATTACAGTCTTGGCTAAAGTGGAATAGCTGTATCTGTAATTAGAGTATTCATCAGTGCTTGGAGATTCATTCGTATCGTCATCACCATTACTACCATTTTGGCTAACTGCCGTACCATCTGGGGAATAGTATGTAATGTCTGCCGACTTATAATTTTCATCGTTTTCATCCATTGGTAAATTTGTATGTGTTGTTTTACTATTTTCTTTTGAGTTCTTTTCTGCGTCTTTTTTGCTATCTTTTGAATCAGCAACTTTGTCATAATCAATGCCGTAATTAGATGATACTTTTTCTGTGTTGTATGAATCTAATTCTTTCGAAATTTCTTCAGCATCTTTTACATCATAACTTGCTAAATTCATCTTTGCTAAAGAATCGTCTTCATTTGTCATCAATGGAGAGTCATAATTAATGTCTGTTTTATCTTTTTTATTTGTAGTATCAGCCATTGCTGTTTTTACACTAAAGATTCCTCCAAATGTAAAACTTAATGCCAATACCGCAATCGCTATACGTTTCATTTTAAGCTCCTATTCTTTGTGCTAGAAGAAGTCACTTTGCTAAAGTGTATTGCTTTCCATCAGGGTGTTCCACTTCCCATCAGGGTGTATTACTTTAGCTAGAAGAAGTCACTTGGCTAAAGCGTTCTACTTCCTCACAGCTAAGTACACATTAGCGTAATCAAAACCTAATGTAAATGTTTCAGGATGTGTATTGACAAAAATATCAATTTTCTTTCCTTTTACAGCACCACCGACATCCTCTACCCTGTAAAGTTTATTATTAATGATTATCCAAGTACCTGCTTTCAAAACTCTATTATCCGCAGCAACCGTGTGATTTGCCTTAGCTATTGCACCTGTAGAAGTATGCCTTCCATATCTACCACTACATGCTCTACATGGGCAATACCCGGTTACACGAAATGTTCCGAGATTTTTTCCTTTCTTGTACTTACCAAGATTGTTTGCAGTTATAGCTTCATTGTTCTTTTCTTCTTCTCTTTTTTCTCTTCTAAGTTTGACATGATCTGCTATGTTAGAAAGTACACTTTCTGTTGCATCCGTAAGTGCTGACACAATAGAAATATGTGTAACATCTGTCGTATCTGTATCATAAGTCTTTACAACCTTTTTCGCTTTTTTATCTGGTTGTTTAATATCATACGAGTCAATTATGTATCCAGAACCATTTCCAGATGCTGCAACATGTTCTTCGGCTTCCACACTATTTGAATCAAAACTATTTAAAGGATTACATCCAGTTAAAAAGAATAGGAGTAGAAAAATAAAACATTGTAAATATTTTTTTGAATGTTTACTAATTTTTCTAACCCCCTTCACCTTTAATATTTCAATAAAGTTATTTTATCATTATGGTTAGGTACAGACTTTGCTAAAACTGCTGTAGAACCATTTGGCATTGTTTGATTTTTATAAATCAATGTCAGCAGTTCTTTAGTCTGATTCACTACTCCACAAATCAAATGACTATAAATGTGTTGCGGCTGGGCTAAACCTGTTAAAGATAAAACTGTGTCAGTTATCTCATTAAGGTACGCTGAATCAGAATACTGAAAATGTATTGAATTAACAATTTCAAATATCTTTTGGCTTGGCACAATTCCGTATTGCTTCTTTAGTTTAAGAAAATTAAAGTATGCGTCCATAACAATAAAGAAAATCTGATGCAAATCCTTAACATTGAGACTTTTTATTTTAAAAGAATAAAGTTGTGTAAAGGACTTCTCTAAAACTGAGATAAATCCACCAATTCTTCCATCACACAAATCAGGAAAGAACTCACTGTAGTATTCCGGATTTAGAGCTTGGCTAAAGAGATTACTGTAAACAGCTTCAAGAGCATCTGCTGAGTATTCAGCCTTTCCCACATAGTCCTCATAATTAAATTCTCCTGACCATGCTTCAATATCATTTACAATTAATGACCAAGAACCATTCCAAATCTGTGCCATGAATTTAATCTTTACAGCTTTAGATTTCATCAGCATTGCAGTAAATCCTGTATTAACGTAATCCTTTGGATCGAACATTCTTGCTGCAATTACATTAGCATTTTTATCCTTTACATAAAAAGTGTAAAACCCTTTTTCCTGTTGTGTAACGCCTGCCTTATAATTTAATAAGTAACAAATCTTTTCATACTCAAAACCATCCTGTAACTCTTTAATATCGAGATCCATAGTTCTGTCAGCGTCTGCCGCCTTGATTATCATTTTGTTTCCTCCTCTGCCATTTCGTTTTCTGAATCATCTAAATCATCTGAATCATCTAAATCATCTGAATCATCTTCTTCCTCTACATACGTATAATTACGCTTATCCATCAATAGAAAGAAAATAAAAAACACATCCATCAGTACTAATACCAAGAACCCGTACCAATTAAAATTTTCAGGATGTATTAAAAATTTATAAAGTCCCTGAACAATTCTAAGAACACCTAACCATAAAAATGGAATATTGTGTCTAAAATATCCCAACCCTATCAGTAAAGCATAAAATAGAATGCCTAATGCAATTATGTTAAAAATTGAAATAGAAAAAACATAGCCATCAGTACTCTTTTTTAGTGGAACAAACAGATTAGCAATTACAAGTACTATGTAGAATACTTTCATTAATTTTGTATTAAACATAATTGCTTTTTCATACTCGTTTATCTAAATCACCTCTTTTCGTAAATTTTCTTAGCTAAATTTAGTGCTTCTTCTTCTGAATCAAAGTTATTAAAATCAATTCCATCCTTTTCTAAATCTTTTGAAAATTTATCCCAAGCATCTTTTTCTGCAGTACTTTCTGCATTTGTCATGCTTTCTGCATCTTTTTCGAAATCAAAATCCAAAGCTTCCTCTTCTTCGTCCGATTTCTCTTTAGCCGATTTATCTTGGCTAAAGTCTGCATCATCACTGACGTACAATAAATGTAATTCATTTTCTGTTAGATTAAGACTTGAAAAATTAATTGTACAAACACCAAAAGTAACAAGCACCAATACTAGAAACATTAGCATTACGCAGCACCTCCACCACCGGTACCACCGCCGCTACCGCCCTTACCTTTTCCGCCTTTATCACTTGTAATGTTATCTTTGCCGAAAAAGATAATTGCAGCTATGATCAGAATACCTAAAATTTTGGTTCCTTCACCCATGATTCCACCTCCTTTCCGAAATGGCAAAAGGACGAAATCGCTATTAAACGAAATCATCCTATCTACTACAATGAAATAAAATTACTAAGAACTTCAGGATCATCTAATTTTATTTCATTTCTTTCTGATGTATCCGAATACAAACTATACAATCTGTATCCTGGCATTCTACTTAAAGTTAATAGAAATTTAAGAGTCAACTTAATGTACCCAATTTCACAAACACCCTGAGCGGCTTCACAATACAAATAAATCGCTTTGCTATTGTTTTTTTCTGTGCTAAAGCTTCGAAGAAAATCAACTTCTTCATTTGTGCTTGCACCATTCAACAACAAGCATGGGTACTTTATTTCTGCATACGTTGACTCATCTATAACAGATTCAAGATTGACATCATCTTCTTGGTAGTACTTATCAACATTTTGTTCTTCTGCAGATTGCTCAAAATCATCATCAAAGTCTTCTGTGCTAAAGATTTGATTTAATTTGTCATCAAGTAATGAATCAATTTCATCGCTTTCGTCTTCTTTGCTAAGGTCGTCTGTCATTGACTCTTCCGAGTTGACTACCGTTGGCTCTTCAGAGTCGTCTTTGCTAAAGTCACCTACTGTTGACTCTTCTGAGTTGTCTTTGCTAAAGTTGTCTACTGTTGGCTCTTCTTTGCTAAGGTCGTCTGTCATTGGCTCTTTAGAGTACTCTGTAATGCTTTCTTGCACTGTGTCATTTTTCACAAAACCCTCTAGGTCATCTGCTAATGAACTAGAATCAAAATTTAAATCCAGTTCATTGTCTAAATTAAAACTCACTGATTCTTCACCTCCACCTACATTTAGTCATCTTCATATAAATCAGTGTTTTCTACTGTAGGTTTGTATTTGTTCAATTTAGCCAATCTAAGCAGGGTGTTCCAAATGTTACACAAGGTTACGCAACGAAATACAGGTATGTATAATGCGACATAATAAAGAACTTCTACAATTGAACGTCTATTAACTCTTCCACTAAAATCTACGTCCATGCGCATAACGTCTTTTCGAACATGCATAAAGCCAGCACCTGTTGCAAAGTTACTGATTATTAATACTAGTGCTAAAATGTTTGCTAAGGTATCTCCAAAAGCGTTTTCAATGTTTATTATAATTTGTAAACCAAAAACTGTACCAAGAACTCCACTCTTACTTCCTAAAGTAATAATTAAGAAAAGAATAGCAGTTCCTGTCCACATTACAGCAAGGGACTTGGCTAAAGCTTCTGGAAAAATAGTAAGTTCCTGATAAAGTGGAATAAACCTATCATAGCCTGGTTTTAGTCCATTTAGTTCATAGTAGTATTTACATATTGCTGGTATGATTATAAAAGTTTGCACAGCTAAAATGATACCTACCAGAACAATAAAGTAAATCTTCTTTGTAATGAAATTAAAAAAGAAAAATAGTAAAATACAGCCAACCAATGTCCCAAGAATTAACATGTTATCCTTATCTTTTTTGTTCATTTCAATACCTCCTATTCAAACTCATCGTCGTCTTCTTCATAGAAAGCATTGCTGAATTTTTCTTGCAAATTATTTAAAGAAGAAATGATTTCTTTACAGCTTTCTCTCATAAGTTGAATTTCGTTTTTAGTTTCTAAAACACTATCAGTGTTAACTTTAAATTTATCACTTAAGTTATCTTTTAACTCTGCTAAGGTTCCCTTAACATCTTTAATCTCAGCCAGTACATCTGAATTGATTGTGAGCTTTTCGCTAGTGTCTTTGCTAAACTCTGCTAAAGCTCCCTCTACTTTTTTAATTAAAATAGTTAACTCTTCTTTGGTGTCTAATTGATCTTTAGAAATTGTGTTACTAACTTCAGAAATCTGTTGCAGAAGTTCAGTTACTTTTTCAGAGTTATTATTGTCAACAATGTTTTCTAAAAGTCTTTTGGTATCTTCTAAATGCTCTTTAGTAATAGAAAAGTCTTCGTGTATTTCAGTTAATTGTGTTTTGTCAACTATTGACTGATTTTTTAAACTTCTTCCTAAATTTTCTTGAAATCTATTAAAGCTTTCTTCAAGATCTTCATTGAATTCTTTCTTGAAATCTTCTTTAAATTTTTCTTGAAGTTCTTTTTGAGTGTCTTTTAAATCTTTTTTTAAATCTTCTTCCGAATTTGCCATCAATTCAGTTAAATGTCCTATTAAGTGTGGGACTTTTAAATCATCAGCAATCCCACCATTTACACCAGCTGTAGCATCTTCAACATCTTCATCATTTAACTCTTCTTCATCCATTTCTTTACTAAAGAGATTTGTTGTAGGGTCTTTGCTAAAGAGTTCCTGCCCTGCATTTACTTCTTGGTTTTCCGTTGCAATCTTCTGCTCTTCCGTGCTTTCTTTTTGCTCACTGATTGGCTTTGGTGGACTATTGTTTTGGCTAGAGGGGTACTCCTTGTCGTCTGATTTTTCTTTAAAAGTGTTTTTCCTGGGAGAAGATTTATCAACTTCGCTACTAAACTTTTTACTCTTCTCCTTCCACTTTGCTAAATCCCTGGCTGAAATTCCGAGATTAAGTGAATCATTATTTACATTGTTTGTTTTGAGTAAAGAGTTAAGTTCACTATGTAATTCTCTTTTTTTCTGTACCAGTCTTTTCTTCTCTTCTTTTTCTTCTTTTTCTTCTTCCTCAATTTCTCTCGAAATTATCATTGAATCAATAAAGTCTTCAATTTCTTTTGCTTTATTGTCAGCAATTTCTTCGTTAGTTGCTTGCTTGGCTAAAGCTTCATCAACTTCTGGCACTTCATTTAACTCCTCAGCTAAAGCTTCACCAACTTCTGGCATTTCGTTTAACTCCTGGGCTAAAGCTTCACCAACTTCCGAATTGTCATCAACGCCAGAACTGTGATTGTCACCAACTTCAGAACTGCAATCAGCATCAATACCACTATTGACATCATCGGAAAAAATACTCTGCTGCTCTTTAACCAATTGATCAGTTTTTCCCTTATTTAAGTAAACAAAAATATTACTAACACTACCATACTGATCAATGAAATAATCTGTAAAAGAACTCCAACCACTATGCATTAAAATCATTTTGTATGCTTCTTCCGGAATTTGTGTAAAAAGCTGTGCACAATGATGTGCTTCTAGAGTTCCTAATGCAATGATGGCATCTTTAATATTTTCTATATCTTCGTTATCAAAATAAACGTAAACTCCGCTCAACTCTTTACTAAAGTCTTTACACTTTTCAACAATTGTGATTGGAAATTCAATAGGTTTATTTGCAATTTGTAAATACTTTAAAATATTCTGATATTCCAAATTAATTACCTCCTTAAGTATTTGTTTGTCCTCTTGTCTCTTTGCTCCTTTAAGTTTTCGTTTGTCCATTTGTTCCTTTAAGTTTTCATTTGTCCCTCTGTTCCTTTAAGTATTCGAAAGCTTTTTGGCAATCGTCTGTAGTCATTGTGTAACGTTTACGATTGAACTCATCTAACCTCTTTTCAGAAGTTTTTAAGTCTTCTTTAACTTTTGAAGAGATTTTTGTATTTATTTTTGTAGATACTCTGGCTTCAACTCCTGGTTTAGCATTAATTTTTAGCAAAGCTACAAAGTCAAAAACTCCAGAATAAAATTTCGGTGAGATTTGTTGCAGCTTTAATTGTAAAAGTATTAAATAATCGTATGAGATTTTATCAAAGCTCTCTACAATTTTATAAAGTCTAAAATCATGAAGATTAGAGATTTCTTTATCCTGCAAATCTTTCTTTTTAATTTTACAATTGGCTAAAGTTAATTCACCATCTAGAATTAGATTGTAAATTTTAATGTACATGGTGATCTGGGCTAAAGTGGTTTTTAGTAAATGTTCAAAACCATAGCGATACTCGTATACCAATTGCATGCAGTCTTCGTAGGTTGTTTTCCCGCCAATTCCAATTAAATAGTTTACTAAATCATAAACAGCTATACTACGTCTGTCTTCCGTGTATTTACGTATAATTGGTTTTGTAATTCTAGGAAGAACTTTAAGAGTTTGTACATTTTTAACCACTTCTGGCAAATAGTATCCAGAACGTGTACATAAATACTTCGCATCAACTTTTGTTATACTTAAATTTTTGCAAACATAGTCAATGACCTTTTCCTCTTTTAATTTGTAGTTATTTATAATTCTATACTGCACTTTGTCGGCTTTTAGAGCCGATAGTAACTCACTACATTTTTGTTCGCTTGTAATTCTAAAAAGGACTAGATTAGATTGATCTAGCCCTTCAAGAAATTTCAAGTATGAATTTTTTATAGCAGTGTCTTGACAAATGATTAACCATCCAATACTAAGTAAAGGTTTATTGGCTAAACTATGCAATTCTTCCAGTGTAGTGTATCTAGTAATACGTTTAATAGAACTTCTAGGATAATGGTTTGTGAAAGTATCAACTTCAGAAAGAACAGTATTGTTACTATTCTCTAACAAAATAACAAACACTTTGTCTCCTTTCCTAAATGTACTGTTTAAGTTCCTCGTCTTCTGAATATGTGTATAATTCAGACATAGAATCACTATAATCTGTAATTTCTGGAACATCTTTGTAAGGAGTGAAATTTACTTCATCGTCAGATGCTATCTGTAATAACCAATTCTTTACATCAAAATAATTTAGAGACTTGGTTAAAGCGTCTGTATTCTTAACAACGTAGTTGTACAAGCTCTCGTACAACGCATCTACACGACGTTTTACAGAAGTAATGTAAATTCCAGATATTACCTTAAGCAATAAATTAATGTTTTCAAAATTAATCTCTGACTCGTTATTTGCAATCTCGTAATCAATCAGATTTAAGACTGGGGTAGAAATTCCAAGTAGTTTACCGGTTTGCATTTTATTACTTCTACTAGCTACGACTGTTTTAACAAACTGTGTTACAAAAGTAGCCGTTGTAAATGAGTGATATGTGGTTTCATACAAAGCAGAACAACTAAAAAGTAAACCAAAGTATTCTGCATAAGTATCGAACCCTTTTCCGTAATTCACCGAATTGTACTTAGTTAAATCTCCGTTGTGCAACATCTTTTCGTAGCGATTAATATAATCAATAATACCTTCATCTGGAAGTCTTTTTGGCATATAACGATTAAAGTGTAGCTGCTTCTTGTATGTCTTTGCTAAAGTGATTTCATCTTGGCTAAAGTCCTGTAAGTAATAGCTTTCAGGACTTTCATAAGCATCCATCACTGCTTTTGCATCGTTCAAGAACGTATTAATGAATTCATAGAATAAATCTGTGTATTTATCTGAAATTAACGTATTTAATCTTTCAGGCAAATTATTGACTTTTATTACTAATCTACAGAATTCATAGTAGTCTGCATTGGTAAAAGCACTGTTTAAATCATTAAGAATTCCGAGATTACTTTGTGTTAAAGCATCCACCATTCTAAAGTTATTGTACAGTTCACCTTCACTAATTGTAATTCCTAAATCATCACTTTTATTCATAATAGTGTTCATAACACTTTGTGTAATATGTTTAGCCTGTGTTTTTACATTTAAGCTATTCTTCAGTGAATTTCTGTTTAAAATATTAAATGTTTTGTATCTGTCATAGAAATCTTCTGCATAGTTTGTAATTATCATTCTGTCAGTAATTAAGTCGAATAATTTGTAAATTGTTTTATCAGTTACAATATTTAAAATATCACCAAGTTTAACCTGTGAAATATTAATAATTTGTGTAAAAGCAAGAGACTCAATTACATCATTTAATTCAAGAATTATCTTTTTTCTCTCATTTTCGTATTTTTTTAATTCATCTTTGATTAAAACTTTTTCAGATTCCAACACAGATAAAAGCTCTTGGCAATACGCAGACTTATCATCTTTAAGAGATTCTAGCTTTGCTAAAGTGTTGACTTCACCATAATAATTAGCGATATACTCTAATTCAACAACCTGTTGATCATCAGGCAGTACATTCTTTTCAAGAAGTATTGCACTGCTATCAATGAATTTTAAGATAGACTTAAGTTCATAGATATTTGAACAATTCAAATACTCATTTAGAACTTTATTATTATTGATTGAGAAAATTAAACTGAATAGTGCTTTATTTTTTACTACAGGATAATCAATACTCAGGATTTTACAGAAATACACTGCAATTTCCTTATAAGTAAGTAAATCAGATCTGTCATCTAAATTCCCTATCTCTTTGTATTTAGCCGCAACGCTATCATTGTTGTCATCATTAATTACGTCTGTTTCTCCACTGATAGACTGATTTGCACCGAGGTCATCGAGGTCGTTACTACTATCTGCGAAGAATGAATCTACTTGGCTAAAGAAGTCATCGTCTTGTCCAAATAAATCATTCTGATTGAAATTAAAAGAGATATCATCAAGCTTTTCTGAATCGAGTATATCTGTTTCTTTCTCTTCTGCGTCATACTTAGAAATTACTTTAGGAATTACATTAGGATTAAAAGTATTTAATAACGTGTAAAAACTTTTTACAGCCTGTTCAAATTCTATGTCAGAAACTGTGCTAAAGCTTAGTTCATCACTACTTTTCGATTTACCCTCTTTACGTAATTCGTTAGGATTTGTTGCAACAATACAATAACTCCAATTATCTTTTACTAAGTTAATTGGGATTTCGTATTTTAACAATGCGGAACCTTTACTCATATCGATTAATTTTTTTGTTAAATCGTTAATACCAGATTTAACAATAGGTTTTATTGTTTCTTTTAAAAGATTGATTTCGATATCAGTAAAGAAATGCTTTTGTCCGCACTTACATCTAAAAATCTTTGGCAAAACCAAAGAACGTTTTCCAGCTGCACCATTTAACGGAAAACTAAGATTTACAGCGATTGACTTGTCTAAATAAACCTTCTCGCCACAGCTTTCACATTTAAAATAATACTTATCACCATCTGTAAAAATTTGTTTAATAAACTTAACATTAAGAGAACTAAAGTCATTATTGACAGAAGGCAATAAATCCTGAAACATCTGCAATTCATCTTTAAGTAAATACTTAGAAGTATTATCTCTGTACAACTTATTAGTTTGGTTCTGGGCTAAAGCTCTTCTATTTACCTGTAAAATATTATGCAAAGTACTTTGTACATTTTGAATGAAAGAATCAAAATTATTATCAATTCGCTCAGCTAAAGTCGGATCATTACGTAAACGCTGGTAAACAAATTGTATGATTTCTTCAATCTTTTCTTTGCTAAAGTTCTCACCGGTTTTCAAGCACACATCAACATCGTGCATAAAATTACTTGTTATGCACTCTCTTATTCGTTTCAAATATAACCCAGAAGCCCCTTCATAATCGATATTATAAGATTTAAAAACTTTTACATCGTCATCATCGTGAATGTAGTTGATTGCTGGGGACGCTTTGAGGTCTTTATAGAATTTAGCGAAATCATTAATTACTTTTCCACAAACATCATTAATAAATTTTTCAATGCTTTTTCCATTTTCATCAAAAACCTCTGCACGATTAATTAATATCTCTAAGGTTTCGTATGGTAAATCATCGATGTTTTCAAAACCTTTTACTTTTAAGCTATTGACTATATCATCAATCATAGCTTCGTCAGCATCGGTGCTAAGTGCGTCTTCCAATTCACTTTCAAGTGAGTTTTTTAATGATTCTGTTGTATCTGTATTGTTTTCAGAGAACTCTTTGAGTAATAAATCAAATACATTATTTGCCTGTTCGTTTACATAATTCTCTGATGAACCTGTTATTGCAGCGTCTTTTGCTAAATCGGATAAATCAATTTCATCATCTGTTATTGCATCATCTTTTGCATCGTCTTTTGCATCGTCTTTCGCTAAATCGGATAAATCATTCGATTGCAAAGACTTGGCTAAAATAGCTTCATTCCCTGCACTTGTAAATTCGTTTTCTGTTGTTCCACTTGTTTGATTTCGTCTTGCTTCTGTTTCCATTTTTCCAACAACTCCTTTAAATAATCAATGAATTCGGAGGAACTCATTAAAACACTTCGTTTGACTCCGTCAATATCTACTTCTTCTCCTCGTCGCAATCCTGCTAAGTATTTTGCACTATTTGATGGTGCGTCAGCTATAATATGCACAGCACCTACTTTAGCAGTATTTTGTATTACTTCAAAAACCTGTGTACCATCTTCGCTAACAGAAATCTCATTACAAAATTTCACGAATTCATCTTTTGTAATTCGTTTACCGTTTAAATGCAAAAATCCAGTAATACAAATTTCGATCTTAATTTTA
>ERZ827496.3932-NODE-3932-length-12176-cov-9.923274_pt1 | contig 12176 bp, 10 predicted proteins | sample MGYA00519769_ERZ827496 | MGnify/ENA primary metagenome ERZ827496 (study PRJEB31778, sample SAMEA3449327) | human gut metagenome | biome: human gut; feature: human-associated habitat; material: faeces | place: United Kingdom | collected 2010/2012 ...
GCCAAGGGCGTCAAGGGCGTGTATGTGGGCGGCTCCTCCGGCGAGTGCATCTACCAGCACGTCGAGGAGCGCAAGACGGTGCTGGAAGCCGTGATGAGCGAGGCCAAGGGCAAGCTGACCGTGATCGCCCACGTCGGCTGCAACAACACCGCCGACAGCATGGAGCTGGCACGCCACGCCGAGAGCGTGGGCGTGGACGCCATTGCCTCCATCCCGCCCATCTACTTCCACCTGCCGGAGTACGCCATTGCCAAGTACTGGAACGATATGTCCGCAGCAGCACCCAACACCGAGTTCGTCATCTACAACATCCCGCAGCTGGCAGGCACGGCGCTGACCATGAGCCTGCTGAACGAGATGCTGAAGAACCCCAACGTGGTGGCTGTGAAAAACAGCTCCATGCCCACGCAGGACATCCAGATGTTCAAGGATGCCGGCATCGCCGCACGCGGCGAGGGCAACTTTGTGGTGTTCAATGGCCCGGATGAGCAGTTTGTTTCCGGCCGCGTCATCGGCGCAGACGGCGGCATCGGCGGCACCTACGCCGTGATGCCGGAGCTGTATCTGGCTATGAACGCCCATCTGGAAAAGGGTGAGATCGCAAAGGCACGCGCCATCCAGTACGAGGCAAACCGCATCATCTACAAGATGTGCTCTGCCCACGGCAACCTGTATGCCGTGCAAAAGGAGATTTTGCGCCGGATGTACGGTCTGGAGCTGGGTAGCGTGCGCGCCCCGATGCCCGGCCTGATCCCCGAGGATGAGCCCATCGTGGCTGAGGCACAGGCCATGATCGAAGCTGCCATCGCAAAGCTGTAACAGGATAAAAGCGCCCCTCTCCGTCTCTTTTTCAGAGGGGAGGCGGGCGCTTCTTTTATTGGAGGAAACGCGAATGATCTGCGATACCTTGCAGCATCTTGGCCGGTACAGGGGGCTGCACCCCAATTTGGATACCGCCATTGACTATCTGCTGACCCACGACCTTGCCGCTCTGCCGCTGGGGCGCACCGAGGTGGACGGCGACAAGGTGTTCATCAACCTGATGGACGCCACCTTGCACCCGGACGCGGGCTACCACCCGGAGTACCACAAGCTTTATGCTGATTTACAGGTAGACCTTACCGGCAGCGAGGGCTGGGGCTACACCAATCTGCCCGGCGCGGAGATCGGGGAATTTACCGGGGACTGCGGCTTTCAGGACAGTGCCAGCGTAGTGACCGGTGCACTGGGCGAGGGACGCTTTGTGCTGTTCTTCCCGGAGGAGCTGCATAAACCCGGCCTTGTACAGCACGGCTGCGTCAGCGTGCGCAAGGCCGTTGTCAAGATCAGAATGGAGGAGTAAGACCATGGAAAAGGAAAAGCTGTTTGCACAGATCAAGGGCGGGCTCATCGTGTCCTGTCAGGCATTGGAGCACGAGCCGCTGTATACCAAGGAGGGCGGCGTGATGCCCCTGATGGCCAAGGCTGCCGCCATGAGCGGCGCTGTGGGCATCCGTGCCAACACCGTGCGGGACATTACCCAGATCAAGCAGGTGGTGGACCTGCCGGTCATCGGCATCATCAAAAAGGACTACCCCGGCACGCCTATGTACATTACCGTCACCATGAAGGAAGTGGACGAGCTGGTGGCCTGCGGGGTGGATATCCTCGCCGTGCAGGGCACCGGTGCGCTGCGCCCGGACGGCTCTACCTCCGCGCAGTTCATCCGCGCCATCAAGGCAAAGTACCCCGAACAGCTGGTGATGGCTGATTGCGATAACTTTGAAAACGCCATGCTCTGCGCCGAGGCAGGTGCCGACTTTGTAGGCACCACCATGCGCGGCTACACCCCGGAGACCACCGGCATTGATGATATCGACTTTGACTTCATCCGCAAGCTGTCCGCAGAGTGCCCGGCAAAGATCATTGCCGAGGGGCATATCCACTACCCGGAACAGGCGGTCAAGGCACTGGAAGCCGGTGCGTTTGCACTGGTGGTGGGCGGCGCTATTACCCGCCCGGCAGAGATCACCGCACGCTTTACCGGTGCCATCAACGCCGCTAAAAAATAACACAAGGGAGTGCCTGCTATGAAACACTATCTTGGTATCGACATCGGCGGCACCGCCGTCAAGCTGGGCATCGTGAACGAAGCCGGTGCAGTGCTGGCGAAAGCCGAAGAGAGCGTAAGCTTTGACGGCTACCGCACCCCCATCCTGACCACCGTGCTGAAGGCTGCACAAGCTTTCCTTGCCGCGCAGAGCGTCTCGGCGGAAAGCCTTGCGGGCATCGGCGTTTCTGCCACCGGGCAGATCGACAGCTGCAAGGGCATCGTGGCGGGCACCTGCGGCAACCTGCCCAACTACATCGGCGCACCCATCAAGGCGGAGCTGGAAAAGACCTTTGGTCTGCCGGTCACGGTAGCCAACGACGCCAACTGCATGACGCTGGGCGAGGTGTGGGTCGGCGGTGCACAGGGCTATACGGACGTCATCGGCGTGACGCTGGGTACCGGCGTGGGCGGCGGCATCCTGACCGGCGGCCGTCTGCTGGAAGGTGCGCGGGGTCTGGGCGGCGAGCTGGGACACTACCGCACCCACGCGCTGGACGGCGTGGACTGCACCTGCGGCGCAAAGGGCTGCTGGGAGCGCTACGCTGCCACCACTGCTCTGGTGCGCGCCGCGCAGGAAAAGGACCCGGCATGGAAGGATGGCCGCGCCATCTTTGCCGCCGCAGAAGCGGGCAACGAGACCGTGCTGGCGCTGCTGGACGCGTGGACGGACGAGATCGCGCAGGGGCTTGCAGGCATGGTGCATATCTTCAACCCGCAGCTGATTTTGATCGGCGGCGGCGTGTCTGCCCAGCAGAAGCTGCTCATCGACCCCATTGCCGCCAAGGTAAAGGCCGCTGTAATGCCCGCCTTTGCCGAAGGGCTGGAAATTCGTGCCGCACAGCTGCACAACGATGCCGGTATGGTGGGCGCTGTGTACTACTTCCGGCAGACGATGGAAAAGGAGTGATTTGGTTATGAAAAAGCATATTCTCTGTCTGGGTGATTCCAACACCCACGGCTATTGCGCCGACCCCAACGACTGCGCCGACCACGGCATCCGCTTCAACGAGGACGAGCGCTGGACCTGCCGCCTGCAAAAGGCGCTGGGCGAGGAGTATCTGGTCACCGAGGAAGGTCTTTCCGGCCGCACTACCGTGTTCGTGGATCCGCTGCATGAGTCCATGGATGCGCTGAGCGTGGCTTACGCCCTGCTCAAGAGCCACGAGGTTATCGACCTGCTCATCATCATGCTGGGCACGAATGACGTCAAGGAACGCTTTGGGGCCAATGCCGCCTGCATCGGTGCGGGCATGGAGCGGCTGCTGCTCAAGGTGAAAAGCGTGGACTGCTGGGGCGGCAAAGCACCCAACATTCTGGTGGTGGCGCCGCCCTGCATCAAGGACGGCTTCCACGATGCCGTCATGGGCGCAGGCTGCGTGGAAAAATCCCGCGGGGTCGCCGAGCAGCTGCGCATCGTAGCCGAGCGGCAGGGCGTGCACTTTATGGACGCCGCCGAGTGCGAGTTCAACGAGGTGGACTTTATGCACCTGACTTGCAAGGGTCACGCCCGGCTGGCAGAGCTGCTGACCGCAGAGGTGCCAAAGCTGGTCTGAGTGTGTTAAAAGAAAATGGACGGAGAAACGTCAAAGACGCTCCTCCGTCCATTTTTGTGCAGTGATGTGAGATGATATCAGAGGTTATGTGGCGCTTTTAGCCTGTTTGAGGATACGGATCACCTTGTATTTGGGTACATACTTTTCCGGGGCGAAATCCTCTTCCAGATAGCCCTGCTCGACACACCAGCGGGCGGCGGCAGCGGCATCGGTGGCTTGTGCAATGGTGGGCTGGGGGCAGCCTGCGTTCTGCCACAGCAGCTCAGCCAGCTGGCCCTGAGTCTTGGGGATGGCTGCATCTGCGGGCAGCAGGTTCTTCAGGATGGCGCGGGTAGTGATCTCGTAGCCGCCCCAGACTGCTGCGCCGCCAATGGCGACTGCTGCAATAGCACCGGCGGCGGACTCTGCGGGTGCTTCGGGCTCTTCGGGCTCTTCAGGTTCGGGCTTCGGCTGAGGAGTATCAACACCGAAATCCTCGTCCAGCGGCTGATCTGGATCGGGTCGGGTCGCCGGAGTAGCGGACCACTGTGCTGTCAGTCTGACAGCACCCCGGGGCATGATGAATGCGATCTCCTCAGTACCCTGCTCCGTATCAGAGCCAAGCGTGCCGACCGTTACGCCAAAGTCCGCGCTGGTGCCTTCTTCCACTTTCCAGTGATGGAATTGCATGTTTTCAGCAGGTGCATCAGCCTTGATCGTGACTTTTTCGCCCGCCTTTACGCGCACAAAGCTGTCCTGCGTGCCATTGATTGTACCGCCTTCCACGATGACCGGCAGACTCATTGCGATGGCGGGAATACTGTAGACAGCACTCAGTTCCACAGGCTTGTCAGACATGGTGAACGTAAAAGTTTCGTTTTTGATCTTTGCCCCGCTGGCATCCAGCAGATAATTGTTTTCTGCGTCCACCGTAACATTCAGGCTATTGCCGTCCGCATCGATGATTGCAGTAAGGCTGCCCTTTTTGAGCTTCCAGCCTACGAGCTTGGAAAAGCTTGCGTTGCTGTCGTGACCGGTCACGGTAACGGATGCACCCTCCAGTGCATACACCGTCTCACCGGTGGTATTGTCCGTTTGGGCAGTACCGTTGCTCACCTTGACAGCAGCCTTGTAGACAGCGGTCAGCTTGACGGCTGCATCCGGCATGGTGAAGCTCAGAGGGCTGACCTTCAGCTCCTCTTCGGTCTTGCCGATATTGCCGCCAGATACCTCCCAGTGGTCAAACTGGTAATCCTCGGGGCTGCCTGCGGTCACGGTAACGGCTGCGCCCGGGCGGGCAAAGTCTGCATTGCTGTTACCGTTCACTTTGGCAGTACCGCCGGACACCTCAAGCTTGTTGCTGTGGTGTGCAGTCAGTTCCATGTCGCCTGCGGGCATGATGAACGAAAATTCCTTCTGCGCCAGTTTTTCGGCAGAGATCGTAAAGCCTGCGGGAGCATTTACTACTTCCCAGCCGTCAAATTTTCGCTCGTCAGTTTCATCGATCTGGGCGGTGACGGTCACTTTTTGACCGTTGAAGGCCATTTGCACTTCGCTTCCGCCCGCTTTTGCGATTCCATTGTTTACGGTAATTGCGGAAAACGTCTTTTCCTCAATATGCAGATAGCTGTAGGGTGCATCGGACGGGATGGGTGTAATGCTTCCGTCGATGGCTTCTGTCTCCGCATCCTCGCTGGTGTAGTAGACGTAGTCTGCACCATCCGTGCGCTGGTAGGTGAAGTTCTTGGCAATTCTATTGCCGCTTTCTGCATTACCGCGGATGGTAACAGGACCGTTGCAGGTAATATCGGCGATGCCCTTCCATCCGCCGATGACCTGATTATACTGGGGCGCATTGATCTCTACTGCACTGGCATTCCGAATGATCAGAGTGCCCTCGTCTGCCTGAGAACGGGCACCTATGGCATAGCTGCCAAAATTACCAGACGCATTGATCGTTACTTTTCCGGTGCAGTCAATCTCTGCCTTATTGCCAATCGCGGAGTAGTTATCGCTGGAGATTGTTACGTTATCTGCATCATTAATATAGATTGTAGCCAGAGGACTGTACGCTCCGCCGTTCAGTTCAATATTCGTGTCCGGCGCAGTTACACGCAGAATACCTGAGAGCTGTACATTATCTGAGCATAATGCACCGTTTTCATATCTGAGCTTACCGGCATTCAAGGTTCCTGCAAGGACATCGTCCTTGTTAGCATCTGTGACCTCTACGCCATTAACTGTGATGCCGTAGCCGTTTTCCGCATCCAGCACACTGACCGCACGGTTGCCGTTGATGTTCAACTGCATCAGTGCATCAGTGCTCTCAGCCAGAGCTGGGGCTGAGAGGGTGAACATCATGCATCCGGTTAGCGCTGCCGATACTGCACGTCGGATAAGTTTGCCTTGTTTCATGGTACAACCTCCTTTTTCCCCTCGTATTATTTACGGGGGGGGGGTATGTATTACGGTACTTCCATTATATTACATTTTATCGTATTTTGGAAGGGAAATGGCGCAAAATGCCCAAAAAGAGCACGAATTATCGAAAGTATCACTCTTTGATCGGCTCTGCCCCTGCCGTTCTTCCGTTCTGCGTGCTTTTTTTGCCCCAGCACCGCCTTTTTTGTTGACAAGGCACCGGCTTGCTATTATAATAGTGTAGTCAAAATGGCATTCCTGTGCGGCTTTGTGGCTGCGCGAAAGAAATACAGCTAATAACAAGGAGAGATTCTCAAATGGCACAAGAGATCAAGATGTCCGCTGCCGGTCTGAAGGCAATGCAGGAGGAGCTGGAATACCTCAAAACCGTCCGCCGCAAGGAGCTGGCTGAAGAGATCAAGGAAGCCCGCAGCCACGGCGACCTGTCTGAGAACAGTGAGTACGACGAGGCCAAGAATACGCAGGGTCTGGTGGAAAACCGCATCACCGAGCTGGAGCAGACCATCAAGAACGCAGTTGTGATCGATGAGAGCGAGCTGAGCGTGGATAACGTTTCCGTTGGTACCCACGTTACCATCCGCGAGACCGGCGAGGACGAAGCCGAGGAATACGATATCGTGGGCCGCACCGAGGCTGACGCCTTCAACGGTAAGATCAGCGATGAGAGCCCCGTGGGCCACGCCCTGATGGGCAAGGCTGTGGGCGAAAAGGTCGAAGTGCTGCTGCCCACCGGCCAGACCGTGGAGTACACTGTGCTGGCTATCACCCATTCTGCAAACTAAGTAGGAGTAACCATGGAAGAGCAAAAGAGAAACCCCGCTGCGGGTCTGTCCGAGAGCGAGCAGGTACAGGTGCGCCGCCAGAAGCTGGCTGACCTGCAGGCCGCCGGCAACGACCCCTTTACCCTGACCAAGTTCCCGCAGGACGCTTATTCTGCCGACCTGAAGGAAGAATTTAAGGAACTGCCCAACGAGACCGACAGCGGCAAGCTGGTGGCACTGGCAGGTCGTATGATGTCCAAGCGCGTCATGGGCAAGGCCAGCTTTGCCCACCTGCGCGACGACAAGGGCGATATCCAGCTTTATGTCCGCCGCGATGAGCTGGGCGACGAGCCCTACGCCGCTTTTAAGAAGCTGGATGTGGGTGACATTATCGGCGTGAAGGGCGAGGTGTTCCGCACCAAGACCGGCGAGCTGAGCGTGCGCGCCACTGAGCTGACCCTGCTGGCCAAGAGCCTGCGCCCCCTGCCCGAGAAGTTCCACGGCCTGACCGATACCGAGATGCGTTACCGTCAGCGCTATGTGGACCTGATCGCAAACCCGGAGGTGAAGGACACCTTCATCAAGCGCAGCCGCATCCTGAAGGAGATCCGCGCTTATCTGGACGAGAAGGGCTTTTTGGAGGTGGATACCCCCATCCTGACCCCGTTCGAGATCGGCGCTTCTGCACGCCCCTTCTACACCCATCACAACACCCTGAACATGGACATGGTGCTGCGCATCGAGACCGAGCTGTACCTCAAGCGCCTGATCGTGGGCGGCATGGATCGCGTGTATGAGGTGGGCCGCATCTTCCGCAACGAGGGCATGGACCCCAAGCATAACCCGGAGTTCACCACCATCGAGCTGTATCAGGCCTTTACCGATTTCCATGGCATGATGGATCTGGTGGAGGAGCTGTACAAGCGCCTTGCCCTCAAGATCTGCGGCAGCATGGTCATCCCCTATCAGGGCAAGCAGATCGACATGGGCCACTGGGAGCGCCTGACCATGATCGAGGCCGTGAAGAAGTATTCCGGCGTGGACTTCAACGACTGGCAGACCGACGAGGACGCCATTGCCGCCGCCAAGGAGCACCATGTGGAGCTGCCTGAGGTGCCCACCAAGGGTGCCATTCTGGCCGAGTTCTTCGACGCCTTTGTGGAGGACAAGCTGATCCAGCCCACCTTCATCTACGATTATCCTGTGGAGATCAGCCCCCTGGCCAAGCGCAAGCCGGATGACCCCGCCTTCACCGAGCGCTTTGAGTATTTCATCGACTGCACCGAGTACGGCAACGCCTTCAGCGAGCTGAACGACCCCATCGACCAGAAGGGCCGCTTCGAGCGTCAGGTGGCCGAGCGCAAGGCGCTGGAGCCCGAGTGCAAGGCACAGGTGGACTACGACTACGTTAACGCACTGGAGTACGGCCTGCCTCCCACGGGCGGTCTGGGCTTCGGCGTGGATCGTCTGGTGATGCTGCTCACCGATAGTGCATCTATCCGTGATGTGCTGCTGTTCCCCACGATGAAGCCGATTGAGCAGTAAAATACAAAATTAAAACGCAGATACGAAGAAATTTTGAACAGATTTCAAGCAACATCTGCGGTACTACACCACAACTACACCAATTTTGGGTCGTTTTCCCGAAAAGGAGCCTTACAAAGCGGTGTGGTGTAAGAATTGAATAGGCGGATTGGTGTAGTAGGTACACTGAACCCGTAAAGACGAAAAAGGCAGGTACACTATGGAAACATGGTGTACCTGCCTTTGTGCTTGTTATTGAAAGATAATACGAGAAAGTTGTGGAAAGAATGTTACAAATGCGATAAGCTTTAATTAAGAAAAGTCGATGTGCAACAATCATCAAATGTACATCAACAACCATGATTCATGGCAGGGAGCTTAGGACACAAAAGTTCATCCGATGCAGTTTTCTATGCATCCGATGAACTTTTTTCAGTAGCGTTTCCTTTTAAGCCACCTTGGTCTTTCGCAGATACCCCCATGCTGCCAATCCAACGAGCAGAACGATCTTGATCGGTGCCGATGCCAGCAGTACATCTGCCTGAAAGAAGGCATGCCCGCCTGCATAGAGAAAATCAAAGCTGATCATTTTATACAGCAATGCATTGGAAAGCCCAATGCCCCCTGCCGGAATCAGGGTGGACAGCCATTCTCCAAAGGAGCCCGGCACGACCATATAAACAATCAGCGGTGCCACCACACTGATCAGCGCCACAGACAAAGCGGTCAGGTTGTTCTTGGCCCATACGGATGCCATCAGCACAAAGGCCACCTCCGCAAAGAAGATCAGGAAGTTTGCCACCAGCATGACCCACTCCATCTGGCCAACGGTATACGGCAACAGGCTGGTCACAGAAAGCAGCCATTGCACGGAAGTTTGGGTACTTTCCCAGCCAAATAGAGCATTCGTGACCAGGATCCACACCACGCCGCAGAGCAGATACGCCGCCCCTGTGATACTAAACGCCGCCGCTAGCTTTGCCGCTGCCAGCCGCAGACCGCCGTTTTTTGTGCACAGTTGGATGTCCTGCGCCCCGGTCTGTGCATCCGATGCAAACACCGGGGCCGCAATCACCGCGCACAGCAGGGTGAGCAGCAAGCTCAACAGGGTCTGGTAATCCATTGCGTCTGAACTGACCCCAAATGAATAGGTGAACGGTTTTTGTACAGCATCGAACTTTTTCTGTGCAATGGCCTGCGCCTGCTCATAGCCGGGCTTTCCGCTTTGTTCCAGCCAGATCACCGATTCCAGCCGTTTGGGGAGCTGGCTGTAAAAGTTCTGCATATCCTCTGCGGTCAGCCCCATCACGCCCGGTGCCATGCCGGTTTTCGGGTCGGCAAAGGCTTCCTTTGCGTTGTTCACAAGAGGCTGATACCGGGCAAGTTCTTTATAAAATACCTCGACCGGGATATCGTTGATGGAGCTTGCATCATACTGCCGGTACACCCGCTGATAGGCTTCCAGTGCTTCCTGCATGACATCCGGCGTGATGGTACCGGATACCTGCTGCTCCTGCCGTTTCCGGATTGCTTTCAGACCCGTGTAACGCACTTCGTTTCCGCTGGCATCCAGTTCCGTCCAGCCGATAAAGGTCACCGGCAGATATGCCATGACCACAGCCAGCACCAGCGCAATGGCCAGCAGAATAGCTGTCATACGGGTTTTGCACACACGTTTCAATTCCAAACGATACAGGTTCATTTTGCTTCCTCCATTTCCTCCGGGAACAGCCACAGATACAGATCTTCCAGTCTGGGCTGTGCCGGGACGCTGTCCGGCAGCTGCGGTGCATCCGCCAGATACCGCAATGTTACCGTTCCGTCCGGCTCGTTGCGCAGGTTCACCACCCGCAGCCGGTGTTCCCACCGGGCAAGCTGTTCCATCGGGATATTTCCCTGCCAGACTTTGGCTTCGATCTGCTTTACCAGCCCTTCGGTGGTGTCCTGTGCAATGATTTTGCCAGCCTTCATCACGGCATTTTCGGCCGCAATGTATTCCACATCCGAAACGATATGCGTTGAAATGAGAACGATCCGTTCCTGCGCAAACTCCGACAGCAGATTGCGGAAGCGCACCCGTTCTCCGGGGTCCAGCCCTGCCGTGGGCTCATCTAGAATTAAAATTTCCGGGTCGTTGAGCAGTGCCTGTGCGATGCCTACCCGGCGCTTCATACCGCCGGAAAGCTTTATGATCTTTTTGCGGCGCACCTCAGTGAGGCTTACCCGCTCCAGCAGTGCGTCGATCTGCCGGGCAGCCTCTGTGCGCGGCAGACCCTTGAGTGCCGCCATATATTCCAGATAGTCCTGCACCGTGAATTCCGGGTAAAACCCGAATTCCTGCGGCAGATACCCCAGCTTTTCCCGGTAGGCCGCACCAAGCGTCCCAATCTCCACCCCATCGCACAAAATCCGGCCACTGCTGGGCCGCAGAATGCCCGCCAGCATCCGCATTAAGGTTGTTTTGCCTGCACCATTCGCCCCCAGCAGTCCCCACACACCCGGCGTGAGAGTGATGGACACATCATCCACCGCCGTTTTATCCCGGTATCGCTTTGTAATATTCTGAATTTTCAGTTCCATGACTTGCTCCTTTCAGCCTTCTGCAATATATTCTGACCGGGCGGCAAGCCGGATGCACTGCAACACCATACAGAGCACCAGCACGCCCGCCGCCAGTGGCAGACCTTTCGGCAGTTCCGATAATTGCACAAACCGCAGCAAACACAGCTGCCCTGCAAACAGCGGTACAGCCCCGGTCATCATCCATTCCGGGCGCACCCAGCGCAGCAGCAGAAGCAGCTCATTGTTTGCGGTCAGGAATGGCACGGTCAACACCGCCAGCAGTTGCCCGATGCTCCATGGCACGGCTGCCCGCACATTGAATACCAGCACTCCCAGCAGGATTGTTTCCCCCGCCAGCAGCAGCAAAAACCGCATCACCAGCGGACGACCGATTCCTGCATATGTGGCTTGTTCCAGTTCAAGCATCTTATATTGACTTGCCCGGTATAAAAACGGCAGACCGAGCAGGGCTGTCAGCATGGCAAGTGTGCTCAGACCAAACAGTGCATTGCGTAATGTCCATGCCTTCTCCCACAGGGCAAGTTCCCGACCCACACTGTACAACGCCAGTGCCGCCATTGCTTCCAGCGCCCAGACCTTCCAGCCCAGCAATTTGAACTGGCAGTGCAGCAAATCACGCCAATCACTCCGTTGTTTTACGACATGTTCCGCCCGGCAGCGGCGCAGCAGCGTTTTCGGTGCGGCTGTGTCAAGCTCTGTCGCCAGTGCTCTGGACAGTTCTTTTTCAAAGGCTCGATTCATCTCCAGTCCTCCTTTTCCAATTGCATTTTCAAGGTTTTCAATGCGGCACGCAGGCGGGACTGCACTGTGCGCAGGGGCAGACCTGTAATCTGCGCGATCTCCCGCAATTTAAGCTGTTGTGCGAACCGCAGCAATACCAGTTCCCGCTGTTCCGGCTCCAGCTGGGCCGTCAGCGCTCGCAGGTTTGCTTTCTCCTCTGCCGCAGCAAAGCCGCTTTCCTGATAGGCGGGTTCGCCCGGCAAGTTCTCCAGCGATACCTCCGTCCGCTCCATCGTACGGTTCAGATCGATGCAAATGTTTTTTGCGATTTTGTACAGAAAGGGACGGAATGCCCCCTGAAATCCACCACAGGAATCCAGCCAGCGCACCGCTTTCAAAAAGGTTTCCTGTGCTGCATCCTGCGCCTGCTGCTCGTCCGCTGTATGCCAACGGCAATAGTTCAGAATTTGTGGATAGTACGCTGTAATCAGAGTGTCCAGCGCACCCGTATCTCCGCTCTGC
>ERZ827496.3933-NODE-3933-length-12175-cov-3.342327_pt1 | contig 12175 bp, 9 predicted proteins | sample MGYA00519769_ERZ827496 | MGnify/ENA primary metagenome ERZ827496 (study PRJEB31778, sample SAMEA3449327) | human gut metagenome | biome: human gut; feature: human-associated habitat; material: faeces | place: United Kingdom | collected 2010/2012 ...
GAGCTTAACGAATTAAGCTATAACTTAGCGAAATTCCATGATGCACAAGACGATACATTTGTACCAGAAGAGTCTCTAGTTTCTCGCAATATCGAAACGGCAGCAGTGACATCAGAGCAAGTGATGGAAAGTGCAGCAGTATCGCTATCGATCCCAACGGCTGCACCAGCACCAGTTGAGCGTAAATCAGAAGAACCGTCATTATTTGCAAAAATTGTTGCCACAATTAAAGGTTTATTTGCTTCTGAACCAAAAGAAGAAGAGAAAAACCAAAACAACCGCAACAATCGTAACAACAACCGTAATAATCGTCGCAATCAAGAACGTCGTAATACTCGTCGTTCTCGCAATAACGAAAACAACGATAATGCAAAAAATACAGATGAAGAAAATGCACGTCCAACTCGTGAGCGTGTGAATAACCGTCGTAATCGTCGCAACGTTAATGAAGAGGTTATTTCAGAAAGTGCGGTTAATTTAGCGAATGTTTCTGATGATAATCGTCAAGAAGAAAAAGCAGAGAAACCGGTAGCTGAGCGTCGTCAACGTCGTGATTTACGTAAACGCGTTCGCATTGATGACAATGCAAATAACGCCAATGAGAATGTGATTGAAGCGGTTGAAGTTCCTGCGATTAAAAATGAAGTAGTTGAAAACAACGCTGTTGATAATACAGAAGATAAACCACGTCAAGAACGTCAGCGCCGTACACCTCGTCATTTACGTGCATCGAATAATCAACGCCGTCGTCGTAATGAAGTGAAGTCCCCAATGCCATTATTTGCAGCGGTAGCTTCTCCAGAATTAGCAAGCGGTAAAGTATGCATCGATTATTCTGCTGTGAATGCACCGAAAGAAAATAATTTCTTATCGGTGGATGAGTTGCTTGAGCAAGAAAAAACGAAAAAAGGTGTGATTACGCCTGCAACAGGTATTGTTGTGGAAGAGAAATCAGTTGAAGCACAACCTGCGTTAGATTTCATTACTCAACCGGCAAATGAAGCGGTTCAACAGAAAGTGCAAGAATCATTAGAACGCTTGCATCATAAATCAGAACCTGTTGCTCAAGTCGCAACTGCAGAAGTTGAACCACAAGAAAAAGCAAAATTTGTAAGTTCTTATGTGTTCACTGGTCGTGCAGGTACTATTTCAGCCGTACCACATACAAAAGCGGCCATGACACTAGCTAAAGCACCTGATGAAGCGTCTAAACCATTCCCAATTGTAGAATGGACGGAGTCTCGCTATTACTTTAACGGTAAAGGCGCAGCCGGTCATCATAGTGCAATTAGCCATATTTATTCTGAACCGACACAAGCGAAAGCAGAGTAATATCCTAATCATAAAGACGGAGCCAATAGGTTCCGTTTTTTATTTTGTGTATTTTTAAAACATTGTGATTTAAAAGTAGTCAGTCAGATAATTTTTTTATTTTCTTGCTTGACGGGGTGGGGGAAAAAACGTATTATTCACCTCGCTTAAATCACGGAGGAATGGTCGAGTGGTTGAAGGCACCGGTCTTGAAAACCGGCGAGGGTTTACGCCCTCCGTGAGTTCGAATCTCACTTCCTCCGCCATCAAATTCAAAAAATCCCTAAGTCGAAAGATTTAGGGATTTTTGCTTTCTAGTCTATTTCAAAAAGATCTTATTTTTTGACTGCACTTTCTTGGGCTTCTTTGAAGGCAAGATATTCTTCTAAGGTCTCAATGGCTTCTAAACATTTTTGACGACGTGTTAAATAAATCGCGGCTGTTTGCTTATGCATATCTCGCTGAATGTCTGTTTGTGCCGTATTCGCTTGTGCTTTAGCTTCTTCGTATTTTTCCGTGAGTTGCTGTAAGGCTTCATAATATTTTTCTAGACGCTCTCTTGGCGGAAGTCGATGAATGCTATGTTGTGATTTACTGCTTGTAACAGATTGTTCTGTTTTTTTCAGTTGAATGCGGTTTCTATGTTTACGATTTATGGCTTCGGTCAATGCGGTACATTGCCCTAAAAGATGTTCAATCATAAATACAATTTGTTCTTCATTTTGATGGGGAAGGCTGCATAGCTTCGTTAAGCTTTGCTGGATTTCTTTGAGATAGAAACCGACGGTTTCAAAATCTTCAGTAAATAAAGTGCGGTTAAATTTAGCGTTGATTTTTTTATCAGAGTCAGCCTGATAGGCTTGAGTCAGTTGCTGTACTTTCTGTTCGAGCGTATTGAGTAATGATTGAATAGACATAAAAAAATCCCCGCATAATGAATGCAGGGATTATAACGATTAAAGGGTCATGGCTGCAATCCAACCAAACGCTAATAATGGGATATTGTAGTGAATAAAGGTTGGCACAACAGAATCCCAAATGTGGTCGTGTTTACCATCTATATTCAAACCGGATGTCGGCCCAAGTGTTGAGTCAGAAGCCGGTGAACCCGCATCTCCTAATGCTGCTGCTACACCTACGATAGCCACTGTCGCAAGTGGTGAGAAACCAAAAGAGAGACAAAGTGGTACATAAATTGAGGTGATAATTGGCACGGTTGAGAAAGAAGAACCAATACCCATGGTAATCAATAACCCAACGAGTAACATTAAGAATGCCGCAACGCCTTTACTTTGAATCGCACCGGTTGAAAGTGCATCAACTAACTCTTTCACACCGCTTGTGGTATTAATCACATTGGCAAAACCAGAGGCCGCAATCATAACGAAACCGATCATCGCCATTAAGCGTAAACCTTGTTGGAAAATGTCGTTACTTTCTTTGAGTTTGAAGATACCGAATGCCCCGAAAATGACTAAACCGACTAAACCACCAATAATTGTAGAGCTTGTGAAAAGCTGGGTGGCAAAAGTGGCGATAATGGCGACCGCACTTGCGGTAATTTGAATAGGTTTAATATTCGCAATGTGTTGTTCAATTTCAGCTGTAGTTGGTTCTGCAGTCGTCACCACATACTCGCGCGGTTTGCGATAGGTAACAAATACAGCAGTGAGTAAACCAAAAATCATACCAATCACAGGGATAAGCATAGCAAAAGAAACTTCACCTACACTGGTTTGTAAGCCGAGTGATGCACCAGCAAGATTGATATTTTTAACTAAAACGCTTTCAATAAAGATTTTCCCGAAACCAACCGGTAAGATCATATAGGTTGCCGTTAAACCGAAGGTAATAATACAAGCGACTGCACGACGGTCGATTTTTAAACGGTTAAAAATAGAAAGTAGCGGTGGCACAACAATCGGGATAAACGCAATGTGTACTGGGAGTAAGTTTTGGGATGAAATAGCGAATAAAAGTAAAATACTAAGTAGCGTATATTTAAACCAAGCTAAATTTTTGCCGGTTGGTGTTTTATTCATTCGGGTAATGATTTTATAGGCAAGCAAATCAGTGATACCAGATTTTGAAATTGCAATGGCAAATGCGCCTAACATGGCGTAGTTCATCGCTACTTCAGCACCACCACCTAAACCACCTGTAAAGGCTTCAATGGTTTTTCCTAAACCTAAGCCACCACATAAGCCTGCAGTTAGAGCGGAAATCACCAGTGCGATAACCACGTTTACGCGCAGCAAGCTTAACGCCAGTAGCACGACAATTGAAATAACAACGGGATTCGATAACATATTGTTGTTCCTTATTGATTAATTAAAAGAAAAAGGTCGCGTAAAAGAAAATTGATTTAAGATTAAATGTCGCATAGTAATAAACTCCTGTAATTAATAATAAAACAAAACCCCTCGAAAGTTGCCTTCCGAGGGGTAAGATTTTTTTGATCTTTATCTTGTCAGCTCGGAAGAAATCTTCCAAGCACGCCAACAGCCTGAAAGATTATTCAGTTGAATGGCGATGATGGTGACGAAGGATAAAGTTCATTTGAAACTCTCTTATTTAGATAACTAAATGGAATTACTTTTTAAAATACGGTAAAGCGAAAACGATTGCAAGTCTTTTTTCTAAAGAATTTTAAAAATTAAAGTGCGGTCTGATTTTCAGTAGTTTTTTCCGTTTCATCGGTTTGAGCAATATGCGGGAAACCACCAAGCTCTTTTAAATGATTCACCATATAGCAAAATAATTCTGCAGTACGTTCAGTATCATATAGCGCAGAGTGTGCTTGTTTGCCATCAAAAGGAATTTTTGCCGCTTGGCACGCTTTGACGAGTACCGTTTGCCCAAACATAAAACCGGCAAGCGTTGCGGTATCAAACATCCCAAAAGGGTGGAATGGATTGCGTTTTACACCCGTACGTTCAGCCGCAGCCATCACGAAGCTTTGGTCAAAAGCCGCATTATGTGCCACGATGATAGAACGCTGACATTCTGCATCTTTTTGTCCACGACGCACCATTTGGAACAATCCCGTGATGGCATCTAATTCAGATACGGCACCACGCAATGGATTGTGAATATCAATCCCATTGAATTTGAGTGATTCAGGATTAATATTCGCCCCCTCAAATGGTTCAATATGAAAATGGCATTTTTGATCAGGTTGTAAATTGCCATTCTCATCCATTTTTAAGGTGATAGCTGCAAGCTCTAAAAGTGCATCTTTTTTGGCATCAAACCCTGCTGTTTCCACATCAATAATGACAGGAAAGTAGCCGCGAAAACGATTTTTTAATTGGTGGTGATAAGGGATTTCTTGAGAGTTGGACATATTGTATCCTTTTAAATAAATAACGCAGGTAACCCTGCGTTATAAAAGAGCGAAAAAATCAACCGCACTTTTAATTAATTGCCTAGACCAGATTTTGAGCTTTTATTTTCGATAAATTCAATTTTATAGCCATCTGGATCTTCAACGAAGGCAATAACGGTTGTACCACCTTTAACTGGGCCTGGTTCGCGAGTCACTTTACCACCACTTGCACGAACTGCTTCACAAATAGCATAAATATCATCAACGCCGATAGCAATATGTCCATATGCTGTACCTTGTTCATATTTATCTACGCCCCAGTTGTATGTTAATTCAATTTCTGCAGCGCTTTCGCCATCTTCGTAACCTAAAAAAGCAAGCGTGTATTTATATTCTGGGTTTTCACTCGTACGCAATAAACGCATACCTAAAACATCTTGATAAAATTTAATAGAGCGGTCTAAATCACCTACTCGAAGCATCGTGTGTAAAATTTGCATCTTGTTTTCCTCTTTTTTATTGGGTTGTTGGGCGATTATAGCATAGAAATTTTTAAATAGACTTAGAACGTAATTTATCCCAGAAATTGGAGCGGTTTAAATGATGTAAATAAACTCGTCATTTGGAGTGGTCAGAGCTCAGTTTCTTTTAGGTTTTGGTAATCTGTTTTTCGTTGTGGTGGCCTAGCTATTGCAACGATATGACAAGTTATAAATTATTATAGGAGAACAAAGATGTTTTCATTCTTAAAAGCATCTCCTCCAGCACCAAGAATTGAAAGTTCTAGAACAGATGCCGAGTATAAAAAATTACGTTGGCAGGTGTTTGCTGGAGTATTTATCGGGTATGCGGCTTATTATCTTATCCGCAAAAACTTTTCTTTAGCCATTCCTTATCTTATTGATGAATATGGCTTTACTAAAGCTGATTTAGGTACAGTCGGGGTGGCATTATCACTGGCTTACGGTTTTAGTAAGTTCATCATGGGAAACATCTCTGATCGTAGTAATCCTAAATATTTTATTACTATTGGTTTATTAGGTTCTGCATTAGTGAGCTTAATTTTCGGTTTAGTACCTGGTGTACTTTCTTCTATTCCATTGATGATTGTGTTAGCCGCATTAAATGGCTGGTTCCAAGGAATGGGATACCCACCAGGTGCAAAAACAATGACCAACTGGTTCTCAGTTTCTGAGCGTGGTGTGTGGTGGAGTTGGTGGAACGTATCACATAACTTAGGTGGTGGTTTAATCGGCCCATTAGCGCTCCTCGGTTTATCGATTTTCGGCGTATGGCAATCTTTATTCTATTTACCAGCCTTAATCGCCATTGTATTGGCATTCATCATGTTCTATTTAATGCGCGATACACCTGAATCACAAGGGTTACCGCCGGTAGATGAATGGAAAGGTGAAAAAATCGTAGAGAAAGTTGAATCTGCTCACACGCTTTCTTCTAAAGATATTTTTATGAAATATATCATTAATAATAAGTTCTTATGGGCAATTGCACTGGCGAACGTATTTGTGTATTTCATTCGTTATGGCATCATTGACTGGGCTCCAACGTATCTAAAAGAAGTGAAACATTTCTCAGTAGACAAACAAAGTTGGGCGTATTTCCTTTACGAATACGCAGGTATCTTTGGTATGCTTGCTAGCGGTTATTTAAGTGATAAAGTGTTCAAAGGCCACCGTGCACCGCCGATGTTATTATTCCTAACCGGTGTATTAATCGCGATTATTGTTTATTGGAAAAACCCAGAAGGAAATCCACTTGTAGATAATATTTGTCTTGTTGCTATCGGTTTCTTAATTTATGGTCCAGTAATGATGATCGGGCTTCAAGCGGCAGACCTTGTACCACGTGTGGCAACCGGTACAGCGACAGGTTTAACGGGGTTATTCGGTTACTTATTAGGTTCTGCGAGTGCGGGCTATGTAATGGGTAAATTGGTGGACTTATTTGGCTGGGACGGCGGTTTTTATGCCTTGATCGTTTCTTGCTTCTTAGGATTTGGTTTTATTGCCTTTACCTTACTCCATAAGCCGAATGCAGCGTAATAAATATTAGTTTCACCTAAATTAACATGTGGCTAAATTATATTATTTAGCCACATTTTTTAGTGATTTATCTGATTATTGTGTAGTGATAATACGAATATTTTTATAAAAAGGAAAAAATGAATACAATTGACCTTTTTAATCTTTCTTGGTTGCGTTATTTAAATTACTGTTTTTATTATTAACTATAGGCTCTTCAACGAGTGCAGTCACGGTTGTGCCAATTTTAACAGAGCCGGTTTCTCGAGTTACTTTACCGCCATTAGCACGTATGGCTTCACAAGTCGCGTGAATATCATCTACACCAATAGCAATATGGCCATAAGCATGACCAAGATCATATTCAGTCAAGCCCCAGTTATATGTTAATTCAATTTCAGTCGCGTTCTCGCCATCTTCGTAACCTAAAAAGGCAAGCGAATACCTAAAACATCTTGATAAAAATTAATAGATCGGTCTAAATTACCAACTCAGAGTATCGAGTGTAAAATTTGTATTTTTTTATACTTCTATTTTGGTGAAATTATAGTCATAATCTGACAAATATCGATAGTGATGCCGAATTGTAAAATATGGTTATCTTTGTAATAAGAAAAAATAGCTCATAGATATCACTATTAAGTCAAACCAAAGTAAATATGGGTATTTATATGAAAAAAAATATTTTACTCTCAGTGCTTCTTGCATGTACGAGTATGTCTATTGGGGCACAATCATTGAATGATAGTTCATCACCTTCAGTAAATAAGGCTCACTCGAATGTTGAACATCCCGTAAATTTATTTGCAACGAATAGTCAAAGTACTAATAACAGTGCTAGTTCTAACGTTGCTGACAATGGCATAAGTATTATTGAAGCGAAAGGGTGGTTAGAAAGTGTTTATGTTAAGTGGATGCCTTTAGAAGGAGTAGATTCCTATCGTGTTTATATCAAAGGCGGACAATATACGGATTACATGCCTATTGATGCTGAATTGATACGTGCATATAGTGGATATATGAGAGCAGATATTCCAGGACTTAAGGCGGGTAGCTATTCATTAAAAGTGGTGGCGATAAAAGGAGGGGCTGAAACCTTGTTTAGTGAAATAACAGCTCTACAAGTGAAAAATTACAGTCGAGAAGGTTTTGCCCATAAAGGCTTCTCTGGCGTTGGTGCTTATAACGATGACGGCTCACTGAAATCCAATGCGGTAGTTATTTATGTGAATAAAGACAATGCGAAGACTGTCACTGCTCATTTAGGTAATGGCTCCTTTACTGGACTTCAATCTATTCTCAATGCTTATCAGAAAGGTAATATTACTACGCCATTGGTAGTGAGAGTTCTGGGTTTAATAAAAAATGGCGATACAGATACCTTTGGTAGTAGCTCTGAAGGCATTCAAATTAAAGGAAAGAAAGCTGATAGCGAAATGAACATTACCATCGAAGGTATTGGAGAAGATGCTACTATCTATGGTTTTGGTTTCTTAGTCAGAAATGCTAAGAGTGTCGAGTTTCGCAATTTAGGAATTATGCGAGCGATGGATGATGGCATATCACTTGATACTGATAATTCTAATATTTGGGTTCACCATATTGATGTCTTTTACGGTAAATCTGGAAGTGGTGATCATGCGAAAGGTGATGGCGCCATTGATGTGAAGACAAATTCTAAATTCGTTACAATTGATCATTGTCATTTCTGGGATACAGGAAAAACAAGCATGGCTGGAATGAAGAGTGAGTCTGGACCGAATTACATTACCTATCATCATAATTGGTTTGACCACAGTGATTCTCGTCATGCTCGAGTTCGCACAATGAGTGTACATATGTGGAACAATTTCTATGATGGTTGTGCTAAGTATGGTATTGGTGCAACGATGGGAACGAGCGTATTTTCTGAAAATAACTATTTCCGGGCAACGAAAGAGCCTATTTTGATTTCTCGACAAGGTAATGATGCAAATGGTGCAGGTAAATTCTCTGGTGAAGCAGGCGGCATGATAAAAGAATATGGAAGTATTTTTGCAGAGAAGGGAACAGCAGAAAGTTATTCTCCAATTACCTATGCAGCTAACAATAAAAGCTTTGATTTCTTCCAAGCAACTTCTCGTGATGAGAAAGTACCATCTTCGGTAGTATCACTCAACGGAGGTAATACTTATAACAATTTTGATACGACTTCATCGTTAATGTATTCCTATACACCAGATGCAACATCTATGGTGCCTGAACGTGTAACAGGCTATTATGGTGCTGGTCGTCTTAATCATGGTTCGTTAAAATTTAAGTTTGATAATGCTGTGGAAGATAATAACTCGGCACCAATTCCTGCATTGGAAGCGTTAATAGATAATTATACGGGGAAATAATTGGGCTATCTCATTCCATAAGCCTAATTAACGTTAATTACATATAAAAAGTGCGGTCAAAAACTATGATGTTTTTGACCGCACTTTATTTTTTCAGTTTATTTCACCGCAATCATCGATCCAAAATTAAAACATTGGAACCATAATTCGACGTGTGAAAATCCGATGTTTTTTAACCGCTCTTTGTGGATGTTAATCGAGTCAGTACGCATTACATTTTCAAGTGCGGTGCGTTTTTGGCTCACTTCAAGCTCACTGTAACCGTTAGCACGTTTGAATTGGTGATGGAGGTCAATAAGCAGCTCATTCACTTTTTCATCTTCAAAACGGAATTTTTCAGAGAGTACCAACACACCGTTTGGGTTTAAACCTTGGTAGATTTTGGTGAGCAAGGCTACACGATCTTCTGGTGGTAAAAATTGCAATGTGAAGTTGAGCACTACCATTGAGGCGTTCTTAATTTCTATTTGACGAATATCATCGCAAAGAATTTCTACGGGGACATCACTATGATAAGCCGCAACGTGCTGACGGCAGCGTTCCACCATTGGCAAAGAATTATCGACACCGATAATTTTCACATTCGGTTGTTTAATATTACGTCGCATAGAAAGAGCTGCCGCACCGCGTGAACAGCCTAAATCATAGACTTGGCTGTCAGCCGTCACAAAACGTTCAGCCAACATACCAATCGCCGTGATAATGTTGGAGTAGCCCGGAATCGAGCGTTGAATCATATCGGGGAAAACTTCCGCCACGCTTTCATCAAAAGTAAAATCGCCCAGTTTTTCGATCGGGGCGGCAAAAATTGTATCTTTCATCATGATTGAGTTCTGTTGTTGTCTTAAGAGTGCATTTATTTAGATAAAATGCAAAAAACTGCGGTCATTTTAGTGAAAGTTTTTAAAGGATCAAATAAATTTCGCTTTTCAATTTAAAAGGCATGTCTTTTTCCGTATAATCAACGCGTTAATTATCCATTTTTAGAAAAATGAAAGGAATATAGAAATGATGCGTACACATTATTGCGGTGCATTAAACCGCAACCATATTGGACAAGAAGTAACATTAAGCGGTTGGGTTCACCGTCGTCGCGATTTAGGCGGTTTAATTTTTATCGATATGCGTGATCGTGACGGTATCGTGCAAGTTTGTTTTGACCCGAAATATCAAGAAGCATTAACTGCAGCTTCAGGCTTACGTAATGAATTTTGTATTCAAATTAAAGGTGAAGTAATCGCGCGTCCTGATAATCAAATTAATAAAAATATGGCGACAGGCGAAGTAGAAGTATTAGCGAAAGAATTACGCATCTACAACGCTTCTGACGTTTTACCATTAGACTTCAACCAAAATAACACCGAAGAACAACGTTTAAAATATCGTTATTTAGATTTACGTCGTCCAGAAATGGCACAACGTTTGAAAACCCGTGCAAAAATCACCAGCTTTGTGCGTCGTTTTATGGATGACAATGGTTTCCTTGATATTGAAACCCCAATGCTTACCAAAGCAACGCCAGAAGGTGCGCGTGACTATTTAGTGCCAAGCCGTGTACATAAAGGCAAATTCTATGCATTGCCGCAATCACCTCAGCTTTTCAAACAGCTTCTAATGATGTCTGGTTTTGATCGTTATTATCAAATCGTGAAATGTTTCCGTGATGAAGATTTACGTGCAGATCGTCAACCTGAGTTTACCCAAATCGATGTGGAAACGTCTTTCTTAACTGCGCCAGAAGTACGGGAGATCATGGAACGCATGGTACACGGTTTATGGCAAAACATCATTGGTGTGGATTTAGGTAAATTCCCGCAAATGACCTGGCAAGAAGCAATGACTCGTTTTGGCTCAGATAAACCGGATTTGCGTAACCCGCTTGAATTAGTCGATGTGGCAGATATCGTTAAAGATGTTGAATTTAAAGTATTTAATGAACCTGCAAACAATCCAAACGGCCGTGTGGCAGTCATTCGTGTACCAAATGGTACTGAAATCACCCGTAAACAAATTGATGAATATACACAATTTGTTGGTATTTACGGTGCGAAAGGTTTAGCTTGGGCGAAAGTAAATGACATTAATGCTGGTCTTGAAGGCGTACAAAGCCCGATTGCGAAATTCTTAAATGAAGAGGTATGGAAAGCGTTAGCTGAACGTGTGAAAGCTCAAACTGGTGATATCTTATTCTTCGGTGCAGACAAATGGCAAACCACGACGGATGCAATGGGGGCATTACGTTTGAAATTAGGTCGTGATCTTGGCTTAACTCGTTTAGACGAATGGCAACCACTTTGGGTAATTGATTTCCCAATGTTTGAACGTGACGATGAAGGTAATCTTGCAGCAATGCACCACCCATTCACTTCACCAAAAGATTTTACGCCAGAACAATTAGAAGCGAATCCAACCGATGCGGTAGCAAATGCTTACGATATGGTGATTAATGGCTATGAAGTAGGTGGTGGTTCTGTTCGTATTTTCGATCCGAAAATGCAACAAACCGTATTCCGCATTCTTGGTATCAATGAACAAGAACAACGTGAAAAATTTGGTTTCTTATTAGATGCATTAAAATTCGGTACACCGCCACATGCAGGTTTAGCATTTGGTTTAGACCGTTTAACCATGCTTTTAACGGGCACCGAAAATATCCGTGATGTGATTGCATTCCCGAAAACGACCGCGGCAGCGTGTTTAATGACAGAAGCTCCAAGCTATGCAAATCCACAAGCGTTGGAAGAGTTAGCGATTCAAGTTACTAAGTCTGAATAATGTAAGGGGGATTATTCCCCTTTTGTTTTATCTATAATTAGCGATTAAGGAATTTACTATGAAAAGTATTCTTAAATTTTTATTATTTTTCGGAGTTTCTATTAATACATATGCTCAGAATATTCAGCTTTGTACCGATACAGATGTGAAAACTGATGCTGAGTACATACCAAAAGGAAGTGAGATTCCTGTTTACATAAAACCAAGCGATAAGAGCGAGAAAGTCATTAATGAAACACTCAGTAAAGCTATAAATGAAATTTCTTATATTGAATTTAGCAATGAATATGTTGTGAGAGAATTATGCCATACTCCTAATCACTCTTGGTCTTTAGTTA
>ERZ827496.3934-NODE-3934-length-12174-cov-3.919135_pt1 | contig 12174 bp, 9 predicted proteins | sample MGYA00519769_ERZ827496 | MGnify/ENA primary metagenome ERZ827496 (study PRJEB31778, sample SAMEA3449327) | human gut metagenome | biome: human gut; feature: human-associated habitat; material: faeces | place: United Kingdom | collected 2010/2012 ...
GGGAGACATAGCTTCCAGCTTTGCGCCTACAGAGTTCAGCCAGATATCCGGCAGATTTCCAGTCGCTGCCCGCACCTGCATCACACTTTCCATTTCATCGGCATCGCTGGAAAGCCGTTCTACTTCGATGGTGCATCCATATTTTTCTTCAAATGCATCAAACTCTGCCTGGAAAGAATCCGCATCTTCAAACACTTTCTGATATGCTGCCTGTGTTGTAGCCAGGTTTGCAGCTTCGATCGGTGCCTTTGTAATTTCATGTACGAGTCCGAGGATCAGACCGAGAACCAATGTGAAAGCCGTTAAAATAAGGGCATCATGAACAATTTTCTTATTCATTCTTCTTTCCCTCCTTTACCTGACCAAATGCTCTTGGTATTGTAAATTTCTCAATGATCGGTACAAACAGGTTGCATAAGATGATCGAGAAGGATACGCCTTCTGCGTTTGCACCACAGACACGGAAAAGTCCGGTCAGGATTCCAAGACAGATACCGAAAATGATCTGTCCTCTCGGTGTGATCGGTGATGTTACATAATCGGTTGCCATAAAGAATGCACCTAACAGCAATCCACCACCGCACAACTCTGCAGCAAGATAAGTAAGATCAAATCCTCTGCCGCCAAAGAGCAAGATAAAGATTGCAAATACTGCGATATAACATACCGGAATTCTCCAAGAAACGATCTTGCGGATCAACAAGTACGCAGCTCCGATCAACAGTGCAATCGCACAAGTCTCACCGATCGTACCTCCGGTACTTCCGATAAACATCTTTAAGAGGGAAGTTGCCTCCTGTGTCTTGCCATCACCGGATGCCAAGATCTTCTGAATCGAATCTGATCTGCTGCCTGCCTTAATGATCGCAAGCGGTGTAGCACCGGTGATTCCATCGTGTGCAAAACTTGTCATCTGTCCTGCAAAAGATACCATCAGGAAACATCTTGCACCAAGCGCAGGGTTCATGAAGTTCTGACCCAAACCACCAAACAACTGCTTTACAATAATAATTGCAAAAATACTTCCTAAGATCGCCATCCAGATTGGGAATGTCGGAGTCAGGTTCAATGCTAACAGCAAACCGGTAAGTACCGCACTTCCGTCATTAACGGTAAGCGGCAATTTCATACATTTCTGCCATATGTACTCGGACAAAAGGCAGGTTGCAATACAGACAGCAATCAAAACTGCTGCCCGAATACCAAAATTGTAAATGCCAAATATACTCGTCGGTATCAAGGCAAAGATCACATCCCACATGATACTTCTCGTAGACGACTTGTCACGCACATGCGGAGATGATGATATGTTTAATAAATTGCTCATATTAATCCTCCATTATTTGTAGTATGTACTCCTGAAACGTCTGCCCAAGGCAATTCCGGGAGCTCATACATTATTTTTTACGTCTCTGTGCTGCGACATACTGTCTTGCCTGCTTAAAGCTCTGTGTCAATGGACGCTTAGCAGGACATACATACGTACAACTGCCACATTCGTAGCACTCCATGCCATTTAACTTTACAAAAGTATCATAGTCTTTGTTCATAGCAGCTTCTGCCATCTTCTGTGGTACCAGATTGCCCGGACATGCCTCTACGCAGCGACCGCAGCGGATACATGGTGTCGGTTCATTCTCTGCTACCTCGTCTTTTGTCATTGCCAAAATAGAAGATGACGTCTTAGTCACCGGAACATTCAGATCAAACATGGCAAATCCCATCATTGGGCCACCGGAAATGATCTTCTTAGGCTCTTCCTTAAATCCATCTCCTTCTTCCACCAATTCTGCATGACTGCATCCAATACGCACATCTACATTGATCGGAGTATTGAATGCCTCACCTGTCAATGTTACAACACGTGTGATCAGTGGCGTCTGTTTGCACACCGCACGATAAATTGCAATTACCGTGGATACATTATCCACAATACATCCTGCATCTGCCGGAAGTTTTGCAGAATAGATCTTGCGTCCGGTTGCAGCAGAGATCAGTGTACGCTCACCGCCCTGCGGATATTTCGTCTTTAACACCTTCACTTCAATGCGGTCTTCATCTTTGACAGCCTCCTGCATTTTAGCAATTGCCTCCGGCTTATTGTCCTCAATGCAGATGAGTCCTTTCGCCTTATCAAAAATATGCAGGATCACTTTCAAACCGCCAACGATCTCTTCCGATCTTTCTAACATCTGTCTGTAGTCCGAAGTCAGATACGGCTCACACTCCGCACCATTGACCAGAATATAATCAATTTTATCCGGCTCTTTCGGCGCTAACTTTACATTGGTTGGGAATCCGGCACCGCCCATGCCGACTACACCAGCTTCCTTCACAATGTCGCGGATCTCATCAGCAGAAAGTTTCGTGTAATCACGATCCTCTCCCAATCCTTCAATTGCTGCATATTCTCCATCATTTTCGATGACAACACAAGTTGCCTGAGAACCATTGAGGAGCATTCTTGGCTCCACTGCCTTTACCGTTCCCGAAACAGAACTGCAGATATTCGCAGAAATGAATCCGCTTGCCTCTCCAATTTTCTGACCAACTAAAACTTTATCGCCTTTTGCGACAATTGGCGTTGCCGGTGCGCCAATGTGCTGGCCCATCGGAAATACCAGTTCTTTCTTAGGCTGTACAGTCTTGATCGGTAAGTCCTTGGATAAATCTTTTCCCTCGTAAGGGTGTACACCCCCACGAAATGTTGCTATACTCATTCCGTTTCTCCTTTCTGTTGATTTACCTTGGCATTTTTCCACATCTTATCATGCCAAAACTCACCCTTTATTGTAGCATTTGTACGAAAAAAGTCAATATTATCAGACATTTTTTATCAATAGTAGACAAGACTAACCTCAAGAACATAACAAAGCAATCCTTGGCGATGTCACGCTACACAGCACCTTGATCCTATCAATCGGGTAGGAGGCATACGGACAGACAGATCGTACTGTACGATTGCCACCCTTCGCGTAATGCTACTGAGCACACGCAAGACGTCGTTTTGACAAAGCCGTAAAGGCATTGCCAAAAGTAAAACTGCCAATGGGCTTACCTAGGTCAGACAAGCTGCCAGCGGAATGCAGAAAGTAACTTTAATGATATGACACTCCTCAATAATTTATATATCGTCTGCTTCTTCCGAAAGTTCAAACTCTTCTTCATTTAGATTTTCATTTGTTAAAGAAAAAACTTCTTCTTGTTTTTGGCCTCTTTGATCTGTAATCGTATAGCGTCCCATTATTGCATGCGGACGCTTTGTTTTTTCCTGATAATAAGGTTCAATTTTAACATGTACATCATTACCGCGCTCTAATTCATCAGCCCAGGCGTTTTCAAATGTTTTATATGCACTCCGATTTATAAAACGATTCTGTGCAATCAAATTATTTAATTCACCACTTCCACCAAAACGACTGCCAATCAAATGTCCCCCTTCGTCCGTATCACGCCGAAATTCCCCTCCTGCTTTTAATTGAGCAGAAGTATCTCTTACCCCCTGTCCCAAATGCAAATCTCCCTCCGCCAAAATAATTCTTTCCTCATCATCTTTTTCATATGAATATCCATTCATTTCATATGAATTTAGATCATCTTTTTTTTTACATACTCATAAACCTCTGGGTCTTCAGCCTCCCCCATCTCCTCCCACTCGTCAAGCATTTGACTTAATTCATCAGAAATATCTTGTTCTTCATAATCTTCTCTGACATCGGGTTCCATATCTCCAACATCTTCATAGTCCTCTGAAATGTCGACTTCATCAGGGTAATATTCTGCAACCTCATCATAGTCAACATCACTTGCATCATACTCCATATCTGTAATACCAAGCATATCATCCAACACTGGGGCATCTGCAACTTCACTACCGATATCATCAACATATTCCATATCACAACTCATATCATCCATTCTTCTCACTTCCTTTCATAAACAAGGTAATCAGTTTAATTTTTTCCTTATCATCCATTTTATATAATCTATCATTTAACTGAAGTTTTCGAAACAATTTGATCCTTACACAAATAATAAATTCCCGATCATTCCCATATCCCATCGCTGCTATTTTTTTAGCAAAAAGAGATGGAATACTTAAAAACACACCTCTAACTGTTCTTTTCTTATCTGTATTCTTATATAATGCATCAACACAAACCGCATAGGCCTCGCTAGAAATATATTCTGCATCTGCCTTGATTCTATAATTACAACCATCACCATATAATCCACACAAATAACACTCTTTGTATGGACATAATAATTTTTGCTTATTATCCCAGTAATGCATCAATTTTCTAATCAAATCATTGTCTATACTTAATTTAATTTGTTTCTTTTCTCTTATATCCTCCGTCATCACAAGTTGCGGTTTATTAAATGCTGTAGAATAAACATACGCTTCACCAACTTGCAAACAAGAGAGAGTTTCTTCCATTTCTGCGTCCATATTGGTACTGTTAGCAATCAGTCTCCTTTCCGATGCCTCCACAAGACGAAACATAATTTTTGTGTCTGTGGCAGCAATGATATCATGAGTCACTTTTGACGGTGATTGATCCGCAATAATAACCCCCGTCCCATACGCCCTGATTTCTTTAAGCATCCTCTGTAACGAACTTACTGTTGATGATCCTGCAGAGATATCCGAATTATCCCCTCTTCCTTCCGGAGATAACAGAACATGTGCCTCATCAATCATCAAAACATTTTTGAGTCTGGTTCCTATACTTAAACTATTTATCTTGGTATATGCACAAACATCAACCAACAATAACGCCATTATTAATGCTTTTTGCTCCGTGTTTTCTATAGAATTTAGTTCTATAATAGTCGGTCTTGAAATTAAATCCTCAATAGGTATAGTATTGATTGAATCATAAATATTGCTATTCATATCAATTAAATTCATCAATCGCATAACACCTGCTGTTTCCAAATTTGATTTTACATCTTTGCTATAATTTGATGTTTGGAGCAACTTCTTAAACACTAAAATAAATTCGTGTAAGCCAAATATAGTAACATCACTGTCATCAGACGTACTGTAATCTTTCCACCCGTATTTCGTATAGCATTGTTGTATAGCGTTTTGGAATAATAAATCTAATGGTGATGGCATAGAAAAAGCAGCCATAAATGCACTTACCAAAACAGGTTTATATTGTTCCACCGTAATTCCTTTTAATGGGATAAACGGATTAATAATAAATGGAGAAACACTAACATTTCCCGGTGTAAAAATTTGTATATCTGGTAGTTGTTCTATCAATGCTCTATACTCTGTCTTAGTCGGTTCGACAATCAAAAACGGAATGTTTCTTTCAGCAAATTGCAGCATCAAATTAATAGAAAAGGTTGTTTTACCGGTTCCTGGCATTCCCACAATCAATACATGCTTTGACAGTATTCTTTCATCACAACCAATAGTAACCTTTTTCATATCTGATGATATTAATTGTCCAAACTTTATATTAGAATCACTAACGACCTCTTCTTTTAACTGTTCTCTTTGCTTTTTATATCTGGTTCCCTCAACACCTGACATATTTCCATCGTAAACCGGTAAACGAAAAAAGGAAATCAATTCTTCGATTGTCATCATCAACGGAAGCCGATACAAATAATTGGAGAGTGGAATGTATTTACGAATTTTCATATTTCTATATTTGTACATTAATAATGCACTTACATTCCATATATAGTTAGGAAATTCATTGATTATGCTACCAATACTTTTTGATATATCAACATAACTCGCTTCAAAACCACCAATATTACTGTCTCCACCTTGTAAAAGACTGATAATTTTGTTAGATAATACAGCGCAATCTTCTTTAGTTCCAAAAGTCAATATATTTGATAAAAACATAGGTGCATCCCGATTATCTTTGTAATAAGATAATACTTCAAAAGGTTCCTGAGCACATGAATCCTTTACAAGTTGTCCATTAACAGATATTCCTTTTGATAATCCTTCCAGTTCAGAACAATGTTGCACTAATATTGCGACTTCATTCTCATACAATTTTGTTGGTATTATGCTAAACGAAATACCACAGTTCTCCCTCTGACTCAAGGCATTGATCAAAGATGCCAGCCCCTCAGTATTATTTGATGGAATGATCTCTGTATAATAAAATGGACAAACACCGGATGGATTAATAACCACCTTTTCCTTTTTCTCTACAGCATATACCCGACTTTTTACATTCTGTCTCCAAAGATCATCGAAAGTCTGACGGCAATGTTCTGAGTCTTGATAAGAATATCCAAAATCCGATACTATATTTCGAATGTTATTTATAAGCATTTTAACGCACGATGCGGCTTCTGCACTGACGTTGTCTATCTTACGTACAACAATATAAATATGGATTTTCGAGATATATGATTGATTATCAACTTTCTCAGTCAACCAAATAATTTCATAAGCAACATTCTGATTTTCAAGTCTATACAACTCTCCTAAAACACTTTCAAAATCTGAAGTTGTGTCAGAGAAAGTAACAATTTCCAGCATATCAACTGCCAAGAAACGATTATCTGCTAATTCATACACCTGTGCCATACTTCATTAACCTCTCAATTCCTGTATATAATCCTCTAATTCTCTTATTTTATTTACGCATGTTTCATACGTGTATTTTTGTTTTCCCAAATCAGCAATACACGATTCAATTTTCTGCTTTTTTAGGACAATACCATCATATTCTTTTTGTTTCTTCCGCAACATTGGCTTTTTTATAAGCAATTCAATACGCGAAACAACAGCATAATAAATTCCCCATATAATAAGGATTGCTACGCTTGAGCATACGCCATTCAGTATGCCCTCCGTAACAAAGATAAACAACGCCCAAACAATACATGCTATAATTGATAATATGAAATCATGAGGTTTCGATAATTTCTCTATATTAGGTTTCAGTTCGTTCAGCTGCAACTGCAACATTTTAGTCTGTTCCCTCTTCTGACTGATCTCCAGCGATACATCACTATATCCTGCAATCTGATTTTGATAATTATTTTTCTCTTCTTCTGCTTCACTTATTTTCAGTCGCTTATTCTGCTCCTGTAGTCTTCTTATATAGTCTTTCCACTCCTCCTGTATCATTTTCGCCTTATCTGGATTTGCAACAGTAATTGCATGTTGTACCATATTTTGCATCTCAGAAGCCAACTCATTGTCCAAACGAGTTAAACGCTCACTTTGTACATAAGGTACTCCCCACCAACCACGACAATCTTCCGGATACCTGTTTTGCATTTCAATGTATAATTCATATGCTTTTTGAGTTTCATTCAGTCTCATAAAGGTTTCCGCATTGGCTGCTAAACGGTTCACCTCAGATGTTTCCTCATTCGGGAGAACCCCATTCTTTCTTTTGCTGTTCTGAATAACGTGATTAACACCCTCTACCAGATATTCCACATAGCCTATTTTGTTCAAATCAAAAGACTGAAATGCTGAAAATTCCATTGGCATTTCATATGGAGACATATTCTTAAAACAAGCAATCAGTGTTTTGTGCTTATTTTCTTTCTTTAATTCCAAAAAACGAGACCATTCGTTCTTTACCCAGGTAGAATTATAATATTCTGTTTTAGTTCCCAGAACAATCATTACCGTTGCACTCATCAATGCAGCATATATGTACGGTTCATACTCTTGTCCCAACTTACTTTCCAATGATTTTTTTGCAAAAAATGTGCGGTATCCCGCCTGCTCTAACGAGTTATAAATATTATATGCTATCATGCTGTCTTCTGTAGGCTCTCCATTTTCCATTTTATCTTTGTAACAGATAAAAACATCATATGGCTTCTCCTCTTTAACAATTTTAATATACTTATTATAAATTTCGTCAATTTTTTTCGCTTCTTCTTGAAAAACATAAGATTCGTATATATCCGCATTTTGCAATGCTGCCTTATAATCCGGATCATCAAAAATAGAATGATCCTGTATTCTATGACATGTTGGCTTCCTTTCTCCCCCAATATCATTTACATACTCAATACCATATCGGCTTAAAACCATTCCCCAATGAGCCGCTGAATCTTTATAATCTTCTCGAAGTAAATCTTCAAAAACAGATATTGCACCATCAAAATCCAGATTTTGTCTTAAAAACGTAGCACGATTAAATAAATTTTCTATTTTATCCTTATTTTTGGATACAATCATTTTCGAATCACAATACTTGCACGTTGCTATTGATGTACTTTCATCAAAATCAATATTTGCTCCGCATACTTCACACTTTAGTATCATAAGTACCTCCTCATTATAATAAATCCTTTAATTTTTCTCGTTCGATTTTGAACTCCTCATCAGTGTATAATCCTTCCTGCCAAGCCATTTTCAAACGTCTTAACCTTTTCATATACTCTTCATCATCAACGTGATGTGTTTCATTGGATGTATTTTCTCCTGGTGTTTTCAAATGAATCATTCCCGGTATATCATCACTATCCTCGTTGACGTTGCTAGGGGTTACCTTTATATTTGCACTATCATTGTCTGAAATCGGTGTCATTAGACTACTTCCCTGAATTTCATTTCCAAAACTACCCATTGTCTGACTAATAAATGGTGCCATCCCCATTCCCATTCCAACTCCCATCATTGGTGCGCTACTTCTTCCAATTCCTTCATTAGCTGCCGCAATATCCATCACACCAAATCCTCTTCGCTGATGTTCTGTCATATTAAGAGTTTTATTAGCAATACTTTGAGCGATTGCATCGCGCTTTTTTATTTCCTCATCTGCCATATGCTCCGTAATTCTGACATTTGCATTGATTGCAGCTTCTTTTATCCGATTTTTTTCTTCCAGATCCAAGAAAGTATTTTGAGACCACAAACGTTTATACATTTGATAATTAGGATCATCAGCAGATACATTGATATTATTCACGTATATATCCACCAACGCTATTCCATATTCAAACATATAACTGGAAATTGCCTTTTTAAGTTGTTCTGCAATCCCCATTGGATTACTCTCAAGATTAAAAATCGAAGCATTTTCTTCTCTTAAAATTGCCGGAAGCCATTGTTTGATGCATGAAATTATAATCCCCTTAAAATATCTCATCATATGTTCTTGATCGAATTGCGTCTCCGTCCCAACCAATTTCAATAATATTTTTTTGGAATCTACTACTTTAATACTCATTTCACCGGACGTACTAATAGCAAATGGCGGCAAATTCATGCTTGGATCACTATATTTTATGTCTCCCACACCCCAATTTATTGCCATTTGTTCCGTCTTGTTTACAAAATATACTTCACAATGAAATTGCGATATTCCATCATTCGGCAAATTGATAAGCTTGTTTAAAATAGGTATATTTTTAGTATGCAACTTATATGATCCCGGTTGAAAGATATCCGTCAACTGACCATCTTTAAAAAAAGCTGCCTCTTGTGTTTCATGTACAATCAGGGTTGAATGAGTATTAAAATCTTCTCCTGGAAACTTCCATACGAATGTTCTATTATTTATTTCACCTTTTATTACGTCAAATATTTGCATATGTTCCTTGTATGATAATTATAAAATTAATTACCACACATTTCCTTTCTTTTAATATTGTGATTTAATATAATTCAGACACTTTGAACTTTTGTTTTTTCAGCAGCTTGACTACTCGACTAAAGTGTATTGCCGCTAACTTTATCTGAATTATTTATCAACTATTCCTTCTTTTTGAGCCCAACCAACTATAGCATTAAAGTCAACATAAATATTTTCATTTTCCGTAATTTCTTTTGCATAATCCATTCCGTATGGATGCCCACTATCATATGCAAAAGAAAAATAAAAAACAGCTAACTTTTTCATTTTTAATGCAGCACCTTGGTCAGAAATTTATCTCTTTTTCCTCCTTTTTTCGTGTCCTTGTTTTCATGCGAGGAAACGATGCCAGATAAGTCTTTACACCGTTCAGCAAAAAAAGCATATCACATGGCATGTACAACTTTTTTCCGAAATTTTACAACAAACATCTTTTTCAGAAACTCGAAATACACTGAAATAATCGCAACAAAAACAAGTAACTGGCATTTATTATCATATTTTTTTGTAAATTATCCACAAAATTCAAAGAAAAACTTTGGTGACTTTTTTGTGATTTTTTCAGTAATCCTTAAATGGGTGAACACTTCTGTATACTCTTTCTGTTCCGCAGATACCATTTGCAGATAGTCCTCTATATGAAGTTGTCTGTTCTTAAATCCATCTTTGGTTACATTCATTTACTCACATCTCCTAAAGTCCAGTCCTTCCCACTACTAGGGCGGATTCGGGACTTTCACCCATTAGCGACGTGCGCCGCAAGGCGCACATTAAAAAAGACGCTGCGCACATCTCTGCACACAGCGCCAAGGCTCGTATTCCCATATTTTTCACTCAAACTTCGCACATGATAGTTTCGCATGTGCGAAGTTTGGGTTCCTTACATATCAAAGTGGAACGTATCTTTCAGACCATGCCACAACTGATCTTTATCACTCAAGTTAAGTGGGGTACCGTCTGCCAAAGCATATCCTTCCGCTGAGGCAGTTCCTTTGTACTCACCTGTCAGTTCCGGCCAATCCACCCCAATCTCCGGGTCATTCCAAGCAAGACCGCCCTCGTCTCCCGGATGATAAAAATCCGTACATTTGTAGCAAAAGACTGCTACATCCGACAATACCAAAAATCCATGTGCAAATCCTTCCGGAATGTAAAACTGCTTGAAATTGTCCTCGGACAACTCCACACCGAACCACTTTCCATAGGTCTTGCTGCCGGTACGTAAGTCAACTGCTACATCAAAAACACATCCCTTTGTGACCCGCACAAGTTTTCCCTGCGGATACTGCTTTTGGAAGTGCAGACCACGAAGCACTCCTTTGGTAGACTGGGACTGATTATCCTGTACAAATTCCATATCCAATCCCTCTGCCACCATATCCTGCTTATTGTAAGTCTCTACAAAATAGCCGCGGCTGTCACCAAATACTTTTGGCTCGATCACACACAAACCTTCAATACCACCTGCATTTTTTTCTACTTTTATCTGTCCCATATGAATCCCATATTCCTTTCCCGTCCTGTAGTCTGATCCCCAGGCACACCTTTACATCATAACAGTTCTCTGTCCCACGGACACACCTTTATATTATAACAGTTTTCTGTTCCACGGACACACCATTACATCACAGCAACTCTCTGTCCTACGAACATTTCAGTATACATTCAATTACAGCACTTCCTGCAAATACCGTGTCAGCGCATCCTGCCAAGTTGGGAGCAGTGTAAATCCCTGCTCGGTAAGCTTACTCTTATCCAGTCTGCTGTTAAACGGTCTTGCTGCTTTCGACGCTCCATATTCTGCCGTTGTCACCGGCTTTACCGTCAAATGCGCTGCATCATATTCTTCGTGACCAAGCGCTGCCGCCTGTGCAAAGATCTCCCGCGCAAAGTCGTACCAACTGATATAGCCACCTTCATTGGTCGCATGATAATAACCATACTTATCCGTCTGGATCATATCAACCAACAGCCTTGCCAAGTCATATGTGTAAGTCGGTGTTCCGATCTGATCGTCTACAACCGTCAGCGTGTCATGCGTTTTTCCGACTTTTAACATGGTTTTGATGAAATTATTGCCATTTAAGCCAAATACCCAGGCGATACGCACAATGAAAAATCTAGATGCAAACTCTGCCACTGCAAGCTCTCCCGCCAATTTCGTTTCACCATAAACATTAAGCGGTGCATACTCCTTACAGTCCGGCTTCCAAGGTGTCTGTCCCTGACCGTCAAACACATAATCTGTACTGATATACATCATCGGGATGTCTAACGCTCCACACTCAGCAGCAATATTTTTCGTTCCCTCTACGTTGACCTTACGTACGGTCTCCTGCTTATCCTCATCTTCTGCAGCATCTACCGCAGTCCAAGCAGCACAATGGATCACCGCATCCGGTTTCAATTTCTCCAGCATCGCACTCACAGCAGCCCCATCCGTAATGTCCAGTGAATAATACGGTGCATCAATAGAGGTCACCTCCGGCAAAACATCACTGCCGATACTCTCTATTCCTCTTTGGTGCAATTCATTCATCACATCATGTTCAGTAAATGAAATACCCAGACAGTTTTTCAA
>ERZ827496.3940-NODE-3940-length-12152-cov-8.671406_pt1 | contig 12152 bp, 10 predicted proteins | sample MGYA00519769_ERZ827496 | MGnify/ENA primary metagenome ERZ827496 (study PRJEB31778, sample SAMEA3449327) | human gut metagenome | biome: human gut; feature: human-associated habitat; material: faeces | place: United Kingdom | collected 2010/2012 ...
GCGCTGTGGATGTCATCTACAACACCCTGCGGGAGACCGGCCTGCTGTGGGACGAAGGCCCGGACATCGGCGGCCCCGTCGGCCCCTACGTCCAGAGCGAGCGCATGGGTATGTTCAAGCAGTATGCCGAGCAGCTGGTGGCTGAGGGCAAGGCCTATTACTGCTTCTGCACCGAGGAGCGTCTGGAAGCCCTCCACGCCGAGCAGCGCGCCCACGGTGAGATGACCCACTATGATGGCTGCTGCCGCGACCTGCCCAAGGAAGAGGTGGAAAAGCGCCTCGCCGCCGGTGAGCCTTACGTCATCCGCCAGAAGATCCCCCGCGAGGGCGTGACCGGTTTCGACGATATGGTCTACGGCCACATCGAGGTCAACAACAGCGAGATGGACGACCAGATCCTCATCAAGACCGACGGTATGCCCACCTACAACTTCGCAAATGTCGTGGACGACCACCTCATGGGCATCACCCACGTCATCCGCGGCAGCGAGTATCTGTCCTCCACCCCGAAGTATAACCTGCTGTACCAGGCTTTCGGCTGGAACATCCCCAACTATATCCACTGCCCGCCGGTCATGAAGGACGCTCAGAACAAGCTGTCCAAGCGCAACGGCGACGCCAGCTATCAGGATCTCGTTGCAAAGGGCTACCTGACCGAGGCTATCCTGAACTACATCTGCCTGCTGGGCTGGAGCCCCAAGGGCGAGTACGCCGAGCAGGAGATCTTCTCGCTGGCTGATCTGGTCAAGATCTGGACGCCGGACGGCATCTCCAAGTCTCCCGCCATCTTCGACCCCCTCAAGCTGCGGGCCATCAACGCCGAGTATATCCGCCGCCTGTCCCCCGAGGAGTTCCTCGCCAAGGCTGAGCCCTGGATCGACAGCGCCGTCCATACCCCCATCAACAAGAAGCTGCTCTGTGCAAACCTGCAGCCCCGCTGCGAGGTTCTGGGCGAGATCCCCGAGCAGCTGGATTTCTTCGACGCCATGCCCGAGTATGACGTGAGCCTCTACACCAACAAGAAGCAGAAGACCACCCCTGAGTCCGCAAAGGAGGCACTGGAAGCCTTGCTGCCCGTGCTGAGCGACGAGGCACTGGACTTCAATGACCGTGACACCGTCTTCGACGCCTGCAAGGCCAAGGCCGAGGAGCTGGGCAAGAAGAATGGCTGGCTGCTCTACCCGCTGGGCATCGCCCTCTCCGGCAAGCAGCGCACCCCCGGCGGCGGCACCGACCTCGCCTGCATGATGGGCCGCGAAACGACCCTCGAGCGGGTGAAGGCCGCTATCGAGAAGCTGAATGGCTGAGCCGCTTTTTGGCGAAGCGCACTACTTCTGCTGAGATTTTATCCCATCCCATCACCCCGCCAAAAACTGCGCGCACTCTGCGCTACAGTATACGCAGAAGGCGCGGGAAACAGAACAGCACAGCGTGATATTGCAAAAGATCCCCGCCGGAAAGCGGGGATTTTTTCATGCAGGTATCTTTTCGGACGATACAGCTCACAGACGGGAAAAAGCGGGTGAACGGTGCGCTCCGGGCGCGGGCGGCAGTGCGGCCTGCCCTGCGGCAGGGGAGCGCGTTCCTGCTGGGGCTGGCTGGAGGCTGGGCCGTGCTGTACGGTGCGCTGATGCCTTTCGGGCTGGGGCTGACGCTGGGCTTTGCGGAGGACTGCTTCGCTGTGGGAGCCGCTGGGGCCGCACTGGGGGTGCTGGCCCGGAGTTTCGGAACGCTGACCGTGGAGAGCGTCTGCCTGCTCTGCGCACTGGGTGCGGCGGTAGCGGCACGGTGGCTCTGGCCCGGCCGATTCGTCCCGGCGGTGGCGGCTGGCTGCGGCACACTGGTGGGAAGCGCAGTCTGCTTCGCGGCGGGGGAGGAAAACGGCGTTCAGACCATCCTGTTCTGCGGCGGCGACGCCCTGTTGGCAGCGGCGGCGGGGTACGGCCTGCGGCGCTTCCCGCCCGAAAAACCGGGCATGGGCAGTCTGATCTTGTCTGCCGCTGTGGCCGCCGCACTGGGCGGGATGAGCTTTGGCTTCTTCCTGCCCGGGGTGATGGCCTGTGCGGCGGCAGAGCTGGCCCTCTGCTGCAAGGGCCTGCCGCTGGAGGCATTGGCTTTCAGCGGGGTGACGGGTGCGGCTCTGGCCGCGTCAGACCCTGCCCTTGCGCCTGCCGCCGCCGGGCTTGCCTGTGGGTGTGCCGCTGCGGCAGTGCTTGCCCCGGCGCGACGGGTGGAGGGGCTTGCGGCCTATGCGGGCGGCTGTGTGGCGGGGGTGCTCTGCATCCAGCCGCTGGCGGGGGCGTTCAGCTTTCTGCTCAGTGCCGGGGCGGGTGCGGGGCTTTGCACCCTGCTGCCCGCGGGCTGGCTGATGCCTGCCCTCAAAGAGGACGACCCGCCCGGCGACGAGCGGCCGCGCCTCTCTGCCGCCGCGACCCGGCTGGAAGCGGTGGCCGAAAGCCTCTCCTCGCTGGCGGAGACGGTGAACGAGGTATACGACGCTTTTCCACGCCGGTGCGAGGGTTTCCGATGGGTCATCGACAACATCCACGACGGCCTTTGCGCCAACTGCGGACGGCGGGAAGTCTGCTGGAAGCAGGAGCACGCCTCCACGCTGGAAGGAATGGAGGCCCTGCGCCCCATTCTGGAAGAAAAAGGCCATCTGGAAGCGGCACTTCTGCCCGGTCAGCTGGCGCGGTGCATCCACCCGGCGGCGCTCTGCGCGGCGGGGGACAAGGCGTTTGCACTCTACCGCAGCCGCCGGGAGGCCCGCGTCCACTCCGAGGCCATGCGGACGGCCCTCACTGAACAGTACAGCGCCGTGGCCGATGCACTGGGCGTCCTCAGCGAACAGCTGGGCCGTCCCGGAAGCCCGGAGCCCTACAAGTCTGGCCGGGTGTCGGCGCTGTTCGCTCAGCTGGGGACGCCGCCGCTGGAATGTGCTGTGACGCTGGACGATTTGGGCCGCACCCGGGCGGCAGTGACGCTGCCCCGCACCCGCTTCAATGAAAAAGAGCTGGCCGCTCTGGCCGGGGAGGTGGGGCATATCTGCCGCCGCAGTCTCGAGCCGCCGCAGGTGCTCTCCTGCAAGGGGATGACCACCCTGCTCTTTGCCGAAAAGCCCCTGCTCCGGGCCGTATTCGGGACGGCGGGCGCGGCGGCGCGGGGCGAGATCTCCGGCGACGCAGTCCAGCAGTTCTGCAGTGCGGCAGCGGCCCAGATGATACTCTGCGACGGCATGGGAACGGGACGTCCGGCGGCAGTAGACGGCAACCTCGCCGCAGAGCTGACGGCACGCCTGCTCAAAGCGGGCTTTACCGCAGAGCTTGCGGCCCGGCTTGTGAACGTGGCGCTGGCGCTCAAGAGCGACGAGGAGAGCGGCGCGACCCTCGACCTCGTGAGCGTAGACCTCTATACCGGCACAGCCCGGCTCTTCAAGGCCGGTGCGGCCCCGGGCTTTCTCGTGCATGGGGGCAAGGCCCGGGCTGTGGGCGAAGCCAGCCTGCCGATGGGCATCCTCGGCGGCGTCAACGGACAGAGCCGGGTGGTGCATCTGGCGGCGGGGGACTATGTGGTGCTGGTGTCGGACGGCCTCTTGGTGGACGGCCCCGGCTGGGTGATGCAGCAGCTGGAACTCTCCGCTGCCAAGGCAGAACCGCCCGACGTTCTGGCGAAAAAGCTGGTGGAAGCCGCCCGCGCCCGAGCCGTCCAGCGGGGCCGTCCCGATGACATTACCGCCGCTGTCCTCCGGCTCGAAAACAGCTGAGTTGCTTTTTGGGCGGCGAGGGGGTATACTTGTCAGTATCTAGAACGATCATAGGAGAGACACATATGCTGACAGTTACAGTTGCACAGGACGGCAGCGGCGACTTCGCGTCCATCGCGGAGGCGGTGCTGGCCGTACCTTATGAGGAGGAAGCACTGGTGCAGGTCGGTCCCGGCATTTACCGGGAAAAGCTGGTCTGCGAAAAGCGCTGCATCACCCTGCGGGGGGCGGGTGCAGATAAGACAAAACTCGTGTGGGGCGACGGCGGCAAGCTGCCCCACAAGGACGGGCGGCCCACCCATACCTTCCGCAGCTACACCGCCTTTTTCAGCGGCGAAACGCTCTGCGTGGAGGACATGACGATTGAAAACGACGCCGGCCCGGGCGCGAAAGCCGGGCAGGCCGTCGCGGCCTATGTGGACAGCACCCGGGCGGTGTTCCGCCGGGTCAAGCTGCTGGGCAGTCAGGACACGCTTTTCTGCGCCCCGCTGCCCGAAAAGGAACGGGAGAAGGACGGCTTTCTCGGCCCGCGCGGTCTTGCGCCCCGCAAACCGACCGCCCAGTACTACTCCGACTGTGAGATCGCAGGCGACATTGATTTCATCTTCGGCGGCGGCGACGCCCTCTTCGAAAACTGTGTCATCCGCACGGTAGACAACCACATCCCCCACAGCTATGTCACAGCTCCTTCGGGCAAAGCCGATGGACTGGGCTTTGTGTTCTGGAACTGCGATTTCGTCTCCGACTGCCCGGCGGGCAGTGTCTATCTGGGGCGTCCGTGGCGTCCCGAAGGCAAGACGGCGGTGCTGGACTGCCGTCTCGGCGCCCACATCGCACCGGAAGGTTTTATCGCATGGAATGACCGCACCGATACCGGCCTTGCCAGCTTTGCGGAAGCTGACAGCGCCGGCCCGGGCGCAGCAGAGCGCCCGGCGTGGGTGAAACAGCTTTCCGGGCCGGAGGCGGCGGAACTGCTGGCCCACGCCCGCACCCTCTGCCGACCGAAAACCAACTGAGGATGTAACAAATGAAAAAACTGCCGAATTTTGTAAAGTGGCTCATCATTGCCGTGGTGCTGGCCGCAATGGCCGCGATGGTGGTGGCCGTGAACGATCGTGCCTCCCGGGTGGAGATGCCAATGCCGGACAACAGCCTGGGCATCTATCGCCAGACGCCTGCCACTGGAAAGTGAATCAGAAAAACGAGACGGGACTGCTGGAAAGCGGCCCCTCTTTGCTTCTTTGAGAAGTTTTTGTCGAATTCGCCCGTTTAGATTGACGAATGACTCAACTTTTTGTATACTGAACAGGCACGAAGTTGACAGAATTTTCCTGTTTTTCCTGCACAGGAACATTTTTTGCGTTGTGTCGGTGTAAACGACGCTCATTCTGCCATCTTTCCGGACACACTGAAAAGGAGAAATGAATATGAAAACAACTGGCATCGTTCGGGGCATCGATTCTCTGGGCCGCATCGTCCTCCCCAAGGAGCTGCGCACCAATATGCACATCGACAAGGACTCGAAGCTCGAGATCTTCGTGGAGGGCGATCAGATCATCCTCAAAAAGCACCGTCCCGCCGGAAGCTGCGATTTCTGCGGTGAGCTGGCGGCTGACATGGCCCAGTATGAGGGTTACTGCATCTGCCCCGCCTGCCGGGCCAAGATCGCTGCGCTGTAAACGGAAAAGGAGAATCACATGAGTCAGATGACCGATTTCACCCTGCCCTCCTGCGTACCGGGCCGGACGCTCCATGCATTCCGCTGTGTGCCGGAGGGCGAGGTGCGGGCCATCCTACAGCTCTCCCACGGCATGGTGGAGTTCATCGACCGGTACAAGCCTCTGGCCGAGTATCTGGCCGCCCGGGGCATCCTCGTCACCGGCCACGACCATCTGGGCCACGGCGGCTCCATCCGCACCAAGGCGGATTACGGCTATTTCGCCCAGCCCGACGGCAACCGCGCCGTCCTCGACGATCTCCACGCTGTCACCGCGCTGACGAAGCAGCTCTATCCCGGCGTCCCCTATTTTCTGCTGGGCCACAGCATGGGCTCGTTCTACGCCCGGCAGTACCTTTGCGAGTGGGGCGATGAGCTTGACGGAGCCATCATCATGGGTACCGGCTTCCAGCCCAAAGCGCTGGTCGCCACAGCCCGGGCGCTCTGCCGGGTGCTGGCCGTCTTTTTCGGCTGGGAGCACCGCAGCAAGCTGGTGGCGAACCTCTCCTTCCTCGGCTACAACAGGGGTCTTGAGGGCCGCACGCCTCAGGACTGGCTCAACCGTGACCAGGCCGAAGTGGACAAGTACCGCGCCGACGAGCGCTGCATGTTCACCTTCACCCTGAATGCCTACTACAGCATGTTCACAGGCATCCTGCGGCTGTACGACCCCGCTGTTCTGGCCGGGGTGCCAAAGGACCTGCCCCTTCTCTTCCTCGCCGGTGACGCCGACCCTGTGGGCGAGCGCACCGCCGGAGTCCGGCGGGCCATCCAGAGCCTCCGGGACGCCGGTGTCGGGAACATCGAGTCGAAATTCTACCCCGGCGCCCGCCACGAGCTGCTGGTGGAGACGAACAAAGCCGAGGTGTTTGCGGACATCGCCGGCTGGCTCGAAAAACAGCTGCATCTTTGAATCCAAAGCTCCTTCATCGGACTGCCGATGTGGGGGCTTTTTCTTCTGGACTATGGAAAAGCGCCCCGCCGGGCGGCCCGAAAGCCGCCTGACAGAGCGCTTATAGATCCATTTTTACTTTTTGGCTGCCCAGCCGTCCACGACAGCCACAAGGGCCTTGCCCCGGCGGCCCAGAATTTTAGGCAGCAGGATGCGGGCCATGGCCCAGACACCGGAGAAGTTGTACAGGATGATGAGGGCGGTGATGATGCCCGTCCAGAGGCCGTACAGCGGCGTCTCGGCCAGCAGCACGAAAGCCTCGAACACCAGCGCGGCGGCGTTGACGAGGACACGGCCCGGGTGGACATGCATCCCGATCATGCCGTGGGCATCCATGGCGCGGAGAGTGAACACCAGCCCGAGGCCGAGGAAGGACGCATAGGTCGCACCCACAGGACCCCACCACTTGATGAAGAAGTAGTTCATGAGGCAGTTGCTGATGGCACCGGCCATCATGGTGACCATGCTGCGCTGGGACTTCTTATTCACGACATAGACGCTGTTCATGAACTGGTTGAAGCAGCTGCAGGTAGACGCCAGCACGAGGAACGGCACGAAGTGCCATGCGTAATAGTAGTTGGACTTCATGACGTGCATGACCGGGCGGCAGAGCCAGATGATGCCCGCTGCACAGCAGAACAGCACGCTGGAATAGGTGCGGAAGATCTGGGTAAAGAACTTGGCCCTCCCCTCTTCCTCGGTGACAGCCGACAGCTGCCATGCGTCGTAGAAGATAAGGCCCAGCGTCGTGAGGATGGTGGGCAGGAAGTAGCCGGTGGAGAGCAGGCCGCTCCATGCGTCGCCGCTGTGGCCGTCGAGGCCGTCGCACATCTCACGCACAAAGAACAAGTCGGAGGCGTTGATGATCCAGAAGCTTATCTGGGCCGGTATCATGGGCAGCGAGAAGTGGATCATCTGCTTCCAGAGGGTCTTGTTGATGCCCTTCAGCTCGATGAAATCCCAGAGCTTGCCGGTGAACATCAGGAAGAGCACGCTCACGAGGTCGCCGCTGATGATGGCCAGCAGATAGCCGTTGGCCCCCCACTTGAAACCCACCAGATAGAGCACATAAAACGCCATGGTCGCCACGGTGCAGAGCACACCGTCCACGGCCACCAGCTTGTTCCACTGGCGGCTGCGCACGAACTGGGTGCAGAGGGTGCGCAGGCAGCTCATCAGGACATAAATATAAATGAGCAGGCCGTACTGAGCCATATCGGGCAAAAACTGCGCCACCGGCCAGCAGAGCACGAGGATGCCGAAGCCGCCGAGGATGGTGAGCAGGCCGTTGGTGAACACCTGCTTTTCGCTGTTGCCCTTGTCGAGGCCGAAGCGGATGATGGCGTTGGACATGCCCATCGACACAAAGGGGATGAGCAGGTTGGCGTACTGGCTCAAAATCTTCGACAGGCCGAGGTCGGAAATCTCGGCCATCGCGTACGTCAGGAACGGCTGGACGATGAGCGTCAGCAGCTTGGACGAAAAGCTGCTGATGGCAAAGATGATGGTATTGCCGGCGAGCTTCGAATATTTATCGCCGCCGGAGGTCTTTTCGCTTTCCAAAAGATTTTCTCTCCTATTTTAATAAATCCCGCCGGGCTTTCCAGTCCGGCATCAGCTTCGCCACTTCGGCCCAGAAAGCCGGGCTGTGGTTGGGCTGCAAAAAGTGGCAGTACTCATGCACTACTACATAGATCTGTGCCGCCTCGGGCATATTGTAGAGCTGGAGCGCGAAGGTGATCTGGCGCTTCGCCATATGGCAGACGCCCCAGCGGCTGGTCATGCTGCGCACTTTGATGGTGGGCTTCTGCCCGCCCAGCACCCCGGCAAAGGCCGGGTAGACCTTGTCGCTCATGGCCGTGAAGTGGGCCAGGGCGGCCGCCTTGTCGGGCAGTTCCTCCTGCCGCTTTTCGCGGGCAGCCTGCCGGGCCTGTGCGGCCCGTATCCACTCCGCCTCGGCGATGACGTAGGCGTCAGCCGCTTCCAGCGTCGTGCGCAGGGGGATGCTGAGGGCCACGGTGCCGTCCCGCCGGACGTGGAGGTTGAGCCGCTTGACCCGCCCCCGCGTCAGCTCATAGGGGATGCCCCCGGCCGCCCGCAGCATCACGCGCCCTTTTTGCATCTGCGCAGCTCCGCAAGGGGCAGCTGAGACAGCACAACGGCGGCGAAGATGAGGGTGCAGCCTGCGCTCTCCCGCATCGAAAGGTTCTGGCCCAGCAGCAGCCAGCCGCCCAGCGCGCTGAATACGCTTTCCAAACACATGATAAGGCTGGCGATGGCGGGGTTCAGATCTTTCTGGCCCAGGATTTGAAGCGTATAGCCCGCGCCGCTGGACATGACGCCGCAGTAGACTACCGGCAGAAAGTTTGCGCCATACTCTGCCAGCGTGGGCGTCTCGAAGATCAGCGCCGCCGCAGAGCTCTCCACAGCCACCACGATGAACTGGATGAGGCTCAGCCGCACACCGTCCACAAGCGGCGAAAAGTGGTCGATGGACATGATCTGGAAGCTGAACAGCACGGCGCAGCTGAGAAGTATCCAGTCGCTGGTCTCAATGCCGCCGAAGCCGTTCTTCATGCAGAGCATATACAGGCCCGCCACGGCGATGACCATGCTGACCCAGAGCTGAACGCTGCCCTTCCGGCCCAGAAAGAGGCCGAACACCGGCACCAGCACGACGTACATGGCCGTCAGGAACGCGGCCTTGGCCGTGGACGGGTTGATGGTGATGCCGATCTGCTGAGCCGCAGAGGCCGCGAACAGGAAGGTGCCGCAGACGAGGCCCGCCGCCAGCAGGGTCTTGCGCTCCGACTTCTCTTTCGGCCAGCCGTAGGGCTGGCCCTGTTTTTTGCGCACGGCGTCGAAGGCGAACACGGTGGGGATCAGCACGAGGACGGCCAGCCAGCTGCGCCCTGCGAGGAAGGAATAGGCCCCCATGCCGGAGCCTGCGCTCTGGGCTACGAAAGCCGTACCCCAGATAAAGGCGCAGAGCATCAGCATGAGCGAATGTTTGGTCTGTGTCTTCATCCTGCAATGCCCTCCACTTTGAGTCCGCCATAGAGGTAGTAGCGGCTGGAATCGTAGGAGATGGTCAGGCGGTAGCTGGCCGCCGGGTCCAGCCCGGAGATGACGCAGCGGTAGTTCTGACCATCGGTCTTGATATAATAGGTGCTTCCGTTGACGTACTGTGCGCCGCCGGCCACCTTCTGCCAGACGGACACCTTGTACCGCTGGGTACCCTCGGCGGTGCCGTAGCCGGTGATGGTCAGGCTGCCGCCCGGGACGGTGAAGTAATCGGTCTGGCGGCTCCAGATGCCGTTGAACACGAGGTTCAGGCTCCCGTTCACCGCCGCCGAGGCATACTTGGCCGAGGCGTCAGCAATGCCCTCGAGGTTCAGCGGGTCGCTGGTCAGTTCGGCCCAGCGGGTGCTGTCCTCTTCCTGCACCTCATTGTCCGCGCTGTTCTTCATGTCCAGCACAGTCTTGACGCCGGACGCAGCCACAAACAGTACCAGCACCGCCACGACGAGCAGGACGATTCGCTTTGTCTTTTTCATGATCTTTTATCCTCAAATTTTGTTTTAACACGAGGTTTTACACGATTTATATAGTATACCGCATTTTGCTTTTCCATACAAGAGTTCAGGCTGTAGTCAGAGCGGCCAGCGCCGCACGTTCGGCGTCGGCAAGCTCCGGCTGGGCTGACCGGAACAGCGAATCGTACCGGTAGAGCGCCCAGCCGCCCGCGCCGAGGCTGTGCAGACGTTCCACCTGCCGGGCAAGAGCGCTGCCCGTACACCACTGGCTCTGGCTGTCCTCGTTGGCACCGCCGTCGCCCTCGCCGATGCGATAGGCCCCCAGCCCGAAGTAGAGGGCCGTGGATGCCGCCCTGGGCATGGCCAGCCACTCCGGCACGATGTTCTCGAAGGCGAAGCGGGTGCTGCCCGACTGGAGGGTATAGCCGCAGCCCCAGTATATCTGCGGGCAGAGGTAGTCCACCACGGCGTTTTCGCCCTCGGCAGCCAGCCATGCTTTCACGTCGCTGTACTGCTGGCCGAGGTCGTTGTCGGGGTTGCCCTGCGGGCTGACGCCGAAACGGAGGGTAGCGTCGGCGGCTTTGACGGCGTCGTGGGCCGCTTTCACCAGCGTGGTGACGTTCTGCCGCCGCCATGCGGCCAGATCCCCCGCGCCGCTGGCGGCGAACTGGGCTGCGTCCAGCGCGGCGTCTGTCGTGGGGTAAAAGTAGTCGTCGAAGTGGATGCCGTCCACAGCGTAGTTCTGCACCAGCTCGGCCACGCCCTTCACCACATAGTCTGCGGCGTCCGGGATAGCCGGGTTCAGGTACAGCCCCTCGCCCACGGCGCAGACCCACTCGGGATGTACATTTGCAAGGTTGTTTTCCGCCAGTGCAGGCGGCATCTTCGCCGAGGAGCGGAGGCGGTAGGGGTTCACCCACGCTTCCAGCGAAAGGCCCCGGCTGTGTGCTTCGGTGATGAGGACGTCCAGCGGGTCGAAGCCGGGGTCCTGCCCCTGCTCGCCGGTGCAGAGATGGCTCCACGGGAACAGGGTGCTCCTGTAAAGCGCGTCCCCGAAAGGCCGCACTTGCGCGATGACGGTGTTCAGCCCGATGGACAGACAGTTGTCCATCAGCTCCGCCGCACCGGCACGGAAGGCTTCTTCGGAGGAAAAGTCCATCCCGGCCCATTCCAGATAGCTCACCCAGACGGCCCGCCATTCACCCGAGGGCAGGGCGGCATTGGGCTCTGCTTCATCCGTCGGCGGCACCGACGACGCCGAGGCCGTCTGGCCCCGGCCCAGCAGCACCGCTGCCCCGGCCAGAGCGGCACAGCCCGCCCCGGCCAGAAACGCCCGCCGCCCGAACCGGCCCCGCCGGGCGCGGCGTCTTCTCCGCCGCTGGGTCATGCGTCCTCCTGCATCTTATAGAGGCTCAGCGCTGCCCAGCCCCGGGCGCAGGCCAGCAGCACCCAGAGCAGGTTCGTCCAGAAGCCCAGCGCGGCCATGCCGCCGTATTTCGCCATCAGCAGGAAGAACAGGTGGAGCGCTTCTGCGGCACCCACCAGCTGCAGCTGGCGCTGGATGGCCATGCCGCGCTTATACTCAGTGCTGAGCAGCAGCGGCCACGCCAGCGCAGAGCAGAGGTAGCCCGCCCAGCCGTTGATCATGTAGCTCACCATCAGCAGCACGAACACGCCGGTGAAGTTGCGTTTTTCCCAGCTTGCCGAGCCTTTTTCCGCCGCGAGGAAAAGGGCCGCGATGCCCGCCGCGGCGAATGCGATCTGCTCGATGAGGCCGAAGCTGGTGCCGCTCAGGACGGCAAAGCCGTTGAGCATAGAGGCCGCTGCGGAAGCCAGCAGCAGGAAATACCAGGTCTTTCGCGTGAATTTAAGTTTCATATCGTCCCTCCCGCCCGCAGAAAGGGCGCAGGCTCCCCATCAGTTTTTGGAATTTTTCAAATATTATAACACATTTTGGGGCGTGTTGTGTTACAATAAGGAAAACTCGACACAAATTCCATCGGGAGGCGCACATGAACGCTGTTTTTTCCATCCTTCTTCTCGCGGCCATTCTGGGCTTTATCGTATTTCTGCTGTCTAAGAAAGACCAGAACCGCCGCAGCCAGTACGGCCCCAGCGGCCTGTCCGAGTTCCGCACCGACCTGCCGCTGGACGACTGCTTCGACCGGCTGGACCAGCACAGCC
>ERZ827496.3946-NODE-3946-length-12139-cov-5.023833_pt1 | contig 12139 bp, 9 predicted proteins | sample MGYA00519769_ERZ827496 | MGnify/ENA primary metagenome ERZ827496 (study PRJEB31778, sample SAMEA3449327) | human gut metagenome | biome: human gut; feature: human-associated habitat; material: faeces | place: United Kingdom | collected 2010/2012 ...
ACCTCGCGGGACAGTGGTGTGTGAACAGTAACTATTAAAGGGGTATAATTATTAAGAGTTCAGAGTAAAAGGCAGCGGAAAGTACAGTGTATACTTCCGCTGCTTTCTTGTTTTTTCTTTTCAACACAAAATTTATGTATTATAATTATAATAATGTTGCCGGAGTATTCGGCTGAAATATCAGTGTTATATTTTGAGGGGATACGATAGATGAAACATAATAAATGGACGATGCGGAATGCTCTGCTTGTTTTATGCATCAGCAGTGTGGTATTTGCCCTGTTGCTGCAGACTTTTCTTTTTCACCAGTCACTGCGCAGGCAGATACGGGCGGAGAGTATTTCGGATCATGAGATATCATTAAATAAAATGCAGACAGATCTGTCTAATTTTATTCATACAGTACGGGGAGAAATGCTTACGATCTACAGTGAGCAGGATCTTATAAATGATATGCGTGATGCAGCGGAAAACAGTTCCAGCCTGAAAAATTATTACTGGAGAAGCTGGTATTTTGCAAGAAAGCGTTTTACAAAAGAGGATCAGCTTCTTGCGCTGTATCTTTATGATACAAAGGATAACCTGGTCAGCAGCTACCGATATAATTCTGTTACATATCCCAAAGACATCTATAAATCGGATTACAATGATAATTCAGATCGTGTTTATGACTATGTACATGGAGATCGTACAGATCTGATGATTTCCGGATATCACAATAATGAAGCAAAGAAGGATATTGTCCGGCTGGTACTGAAACTTCATAATTATGATGCGGACCGCAGCAGTCTGGGATATCTTATCTGTGACATCAATAGTGCAGCTTTTACATCGATCATGTCCAAATATGTGGATGTAGAACAGGTCTGCCTGTGGCTTCAGCCGTTAAATGATCAGGTGATCGCAATGACAGGACAGGCATCAGAGAGTCAGCGAAGAATTCAGAAACAGCTTGCAAAAGTAGTGGAAGACTATTATGAATCCAATAAACTGGAACAGGAATATGATGGAAACTACCTGATTCAGGTTTCGCAGGAGAATTATAATCTGGAAGCATTTGTGTTGGTTTCCCAGTCCCTTCTTACAGCAGCACAGAAAGCTTTGATCCGAACTCTTCTTATTATAATGGCTGCTATGATCTTTGCGATTATGGTACTCGTATTGTTTGTATCACAGTGGATGACAAAACCTGTAGAAGAGATGAGCAGTACGATCACACGGATTAAGAATGGAGAAACGCAGCTTCGTGTTCAGCCGGTTGGATGGTCTCAGGAACTGACTACTCTTGGAACGGAATTTAACGAAATGCTTGACCGTATGGAAGTTATGGCACAGGAGGAACTTCAGCACAAAATGCTGGTAGAGCGTACAGAATACAAAATGCTTCAGGCGCAGATCAACCCGCATTTTCTTTATAATACGCTTGATACTATGAGCGGTATTGCAAATGCGCAGAACTGTCCGCTGGTAAGTGGAATGTGCCGTTCACTGTCAGCAATTTTCCGATACAGTCTGAATATGACAGATGAACTTTCAACCCTGCAGAATGAAATGGCGCATGTGAGAAATTACCTCTATGTTATGGATGTAAGAAACGGCTCCGCGGTTGCTTATGATTATCAGATAGACAGTGATACACTTCAGGATCCGATGCCGCGGATCTGTATTCAGCCGGTTGTGGAGAATGCTCTGACACATGGTCTCAGAAATGTGCGCCGCAAGGACAAAAAGCTGCTGATTCGTTCGGAACATGTTGGTGAGAATCTGGTGATCACAGTCCGGGATAACGGAGCAGGAATGGATGCGGAAGCTATGAACCGTCTGCTTGAACAGAATGATATGAAACGTGTGGAAACCGGTGTTTCCATTGGAATCCTTAATGTGAATGCACGTTTGAAGAAACTTTTTGGAAAAGAATATGGACTTCATATTGAAAGTACCGTAGGAGAGGGAACAACAGTAACGATCACAGTTCCGGCGGTTTCGGAAAATGATACCGAACATTCTGACAATGGTGCAGAATGAGTCTGGGGAGAACGGTATGTTACATTTCTGAAACTATGAAGTAAATAGAGATAACAGATGATAGAAACAGGAGGAAATATCATTGAAATCTATGAAATATAAAGTTCTTGCAGCAGACGATGAATTCTGGAGCCGCGAAAATATCAGAAGCCTGATTCCATGGGAAGAATATTCGCTGGAATTTCTGGAACCTGTCTGCGATGGCGAAGAGGTATTGGAGCGGATACCGGAAGAAAAACCGGACATTATTCTTACAGATATCAATATGCCATTTCTGAGTGGCCTGGAGTTACTGGAGCGTCTTCAGAAAGAATATCCTGATATCATTACCATAGCGATCAGCGGTTATGATGATTTTGATAAAGTAAAAGGTGTATTTGTATCCGGCGGTCTGGATTATCTTCTGAAACCTGTAGGAAAAGAAGAACTGGTCAAGGTCCTTACGAAAGTTCTGGGAGTTCTGGAAGAGAGAGAAAATGCGAAACGTCAGGATGAAACCAGCAGGATTCAGGAACATAAGCTTTCTTCATTCCTGGAAGACAGTGAATATTCTGCATTACTTTCCGGAAAACTGTATGGACAGTCTGCATCTCAGACTCATATATCCAGCACCAGTACATTTTCAGAGGTTGCGACTCTGATGGTGAAATTTTATAATATTACGGAAATTGCAGAGCGGTTTGATCATGATAACTTACAGATGTCATGGAATATTAAATCCAGATTGAAAGAACTGACTGGCTCTGCAGAAAATCCGATTATTTTTAATAACAGTAATAAGATGAGTGAGTTCCTGATCGTAGAGACTGCAGATGCAAAGGCGCTCAAATCACTTGCGGAAAACATTCTCAAAGAGTTTCCGCTGCAGGAATATGGTCCGGTTTCAGTTGTTCTTCATGAACAGACAAGTTCTCTGGATGATATCGGAACGATTTACAGAGAACTGGTTGCTGCGCTGGTTACACGTCCGTTCAGCCGGAATCATTGCATTCTGTCATGCCCGGAGGAAAAGAATAATGGTGAAATTCAGACAATTGGAAAACTGGCACCTGCTCATATGGAGACAGAATTGTATCATCTGCTGCTGACAGGACAGAAAGCAGAGACAGAGAAACTGATCTTCAAAACATGTGATTTCAGACATTGTGACAATGGCAGCTGGAGCTATCTGGATGTAAAACAGTATGCAGGCAGGATCACAGGAATCCTGTACCGCTATGTACAGGAGAAATGTCCGGAGCTTACTGCGCAGGCAGAGGAAGCCATGGATAATATTGATTATTATATGAAGTGTCTTAATGCACCATCTCTGTTTGCTTCGTTAAAGATTCTACTGGACAGTTTGTGGGAGAGCGGAGAAGATAAGAGTTCTGATTCCAGCTCTATCATGCAGCAGGTAGAGCAGATCCACAGATATATTGAGCGCTCTTATCATGAAAATATCACGCTTACAGCCCTGGCAGAGCAGTATCATATGGATGCAAGCTATCTTTCCAGGATTTTCAGTCAGAAATATGGTGAGACCATCATTGCATTCCTTACCAGGATCCGTATGGAAAAAGCAGCAGAGCTTATGAAAGACCAGGATAAGAAACTGGAGACTATCTCATTTCTGGTCGGTTATGACGATTATAATTATTTCAGCAGGGTATTTCGAAAGAAAATGGGATGTAGTCCGAGAGAATATCGGAATAACCTTGCACAGTAATTCCGGCAGACACATATGGTATTTGGATGCTCATAACATAATTAATATAGAAGAAACTCAGACAGAACTGAGCAGATTATTGAGGATAAAGAGAACAACAGCCTGAGAGTAAGCCCTTTGTATAGTGGTTGACGTTGAAACTATACAGAGGGCTTACTTTTTATCTGCCGCTGGTGGTTATTGAGGTTCAGCGTGTAGCTGAATGACAATATATAAAGAAACAGACCATACAAGTTACTGTCATTTTGTACAACTTGTTCACATTTTGTCCAATTTTCATATACAAACTGGTCAAGAATGTGCAACAAAATTTTCCAAATATGTCCTAACTGACCAAAGGCAAAGTATGGTTTAATATAATCACAGAGGAACGGAAAGCCCGGAAAAACTTCCGTTCAAAAAAATAAGAAACTAAGATTTTTCAAGGAGGGTTTTACAACATGAAAAAAAGAATGAGAAAAGCAGTCGCTATCGCAGCAACAGCAGCAATGGTTGGTTCTTTACCAATGGGTGCAGTTACAGCACAGGCAGCCGATGACGACATCACAATCGGTGTATCAATCTGGAGCTCCACAGACGTACTTGGAAGCCAGAGTAAGAAAATTATCGACAAAGCAGCTGATGCTCTTGGCGTTAACGTAATGTATGTTGACCAGGGTCACGTATCTGAGCAGGTTACAGCTTCTGTTGAACAGCTTTGTGCAGCAGGATGTAACGGTATCGTAATCTGTAACTCAGCAGACTCTGAAATGACATCTGCAATCCAGACCTGCGATGCAAACCAGGTTTACCTTACACAGTTCTACCGTATCATCTCCGAAGAGAACAGCCCTGAAGTATATCAGACAGCATGCAACTCCCAGTACTATCTTGGCGCAGTTCATGAAGACGAAGTAACAAACGGATATACACTGGTTAACCTGCTTCTTGAGAACGGTGACAGAAACATCGGCCTTGAGGCATGGACAGTTGGTGATGCTACATTCCAGCAGAGATGGACAGGTTACAAACAGGCAGTTGATGAATGGAACGAAGCTAATCCAGATGATCAGGCAACAATGACAGAGCCTGTATACGCTAACACATCTTCTGAAGAAGGTGCAGCAGCAGCTCTTTCCCTTTACAATTCCAACCCTGATATGGACGCTCTGATCGTTGCAGGTGGCGGCGGTGACCCGCTTGTTGGTTCCATCGGTGCTCTGGCAAACGAAGGACTTACAGGAAAGATCGACGTTGTTTCTACAGACTTCCTTGATGACCTTGGTGATCAGCTTGAGTCCGGCGGAATGTTTGCTGAATCAGGCGGACACTTCTGCGACCCGTTATATGCATTCCTTATCACATATAACGCAATCAAAGGCAACTATGTAAAAGATGAAGGATCCTTCGGATACGAAATCCAGTTCCCATACCTGTATGTATCTTCTTCCGAAGACTATGAAAACTACAAGAAATACTTTGTAGATGACGATCCATACACAGATGAAGAGCTTGTGGAATTAGCAGGATACAGCTTTGATGATCTGAACAAAGCAGCTACATCACTTTCTATTGAGGATGTTATTTCCCGTCACAGCAACTAATATGATGAACTTGTGCTCCACTGCCTTTTCTCCAAAGGGCAGTGGAGAAACTTTTAAGAGGTAATTGTCAGTGCCCGCTCGAAGCAAAAGGCCAAACCCTGATGAAGCGTGTGACCTCCTGCTTTTGGCGGGCGATGAATTGGATAAGGAGAATGGTTATGAAAAAACTCAAACAAAGCCAGTATTATGGAATCGGCCTTCTGGTTCTTATGCTTGTAGTTTTCTGGGCAGTATTTAAAGTACTTGCACCGACTACTTTCGGTTCCCCGGAGAAACTGGCCACTTACATGAAATCAGCATTAATTTACGCAGTTGGCGGATGCGGCCTCTACTTTATCTGCGTAATGGGACCTTTCGATATGAGCGTTGGTGCCAATATCGTACTTTCATCCATTATCGCCTGCAATGCAAGTGAGAAATTCGGTTATGCCGGTCTTATCATTGCACCGCTGATCTGTGGTACGATCATTGGTCTCATCAATGGTGTGGTTTATATTAAATTACATATTTCTTCCCTGATCGTTACATGTGCCCTGTCACTGATATACGAGGCATTCAGTGTATATGCCACAAACGGAAAGAACGTAATCCTGTCTACAGATTACAGAGCATTCGGTGATTATCCGGTCAACCTGATCCTGGCACTGATCGCATATCTGCTTTGCGCATTCATTCTGAAATACACAAAGATCGGTACTTATACTTACGCAATCGGAAGTAATGAAGTTGTTGCAAAGAACATGGGTGTAAATGTTCCAAAATATAAAATCGTAGCATTTACTCTTGCAGGATTCTTCTTCGGACTTCAGGCAATCCTGACGATCAGCTTTGGTACTTCCATGACATCAGCTTCCAACCTTTCCTCTATGAGCCGTAACTTTACTCCTCTGATGGGAACATTCTTTGGACTGGCATTTAAGAAATATGGCCATCCGGTTATCGCTATTGTAATCGGTGAAATGATCATTCAGCTTATGTTCAACGGTTTCGTTGCACTGGGAGCTCCGACTACGATCCAGAACGTAGTAACAGGTGTTGCTCTGCTGGTTATCGTTGCACTGACAACTAAACCGGTTAAAGGTCTTGTAGTAAAATAAGGAGAACGATTATGGGTGAAATATTATTAAGAGCAGAAAATATTGATAAACATTTTGGCATCACACACGCCCTGGACAACGTTTCCTTTACATTCAATAAAGGTGAGATCCACGCACTGATCGGTGAAAACGGTTCCGGTAAATCTACATTGACTTCCTGTTTGACAGGTATTTACCAGAAAGATTCCGGTAAGTTTATCCTTGAAGGAAAAGAGATCACCGCAACAAACCAGGTTGAAGCCAACCATCAGGGTGTAGCCATTATCGTACAGGAGATCGGAACACTTTCCGGACTGACTGTAGCAGAGAATATTTTCCTTGGAAACGAGGATCAGTTTACTAAATGTGGTATCAAAAATACCGCAGCAATGAACAAGAAAGCCCAGGAATATCTGGACAGCTATGGATTCAACTATATTGATGCAACTAAGGTGATCGATGATTACAACTTCGAGGATCGTAAGCTGGTAGAGATCGTAAAATCTACCTACTTTAATCCGAAGGTTCTGGTTGTAGACGAGACAACAACAGCACTTGGACAGAAAGGCCGTGAAGAGCTTTTCAAGGTAATGCACAAGGTTCGTGACACAGGAAACTGCGTAATCTTTATTTCCCATGACCTTGAGGAGGTTATCGAGCAGTCTGATAATATCAGTGTACTTCGAGATGGTGTGAAGATCGGTTCCATCACAAAGGAGGAAGCTACACCTGACAGACTGAAAGCCTTAATGGTAGGTCGTGAGATCGGTGACAGCTACTATCGTACAGACTACGGTGAGAAGGTATCTGATGAAGTTGTTCTTTCCGCTAAGAACGTGACAGTAAAAGGACAGATCGAGAACCTGAACCTTGATCTTCACAAAGGTGAGATTCTTGGTATCGGAGGACTTTCCGAATGCGGTATGCATGAGGTTGGAAAGGCACTCTTCGGAGCTTCCTATTTCCGCCAGGGAAGTGTAACTCTGGGAGACGGCACACCGATCAATTCCATTCCGGATGCCATCAAACACAGTATTGCCTATGCTTCCAAAGACAGAGACAATGAATCTTTGGTCATCAATGATACAATTGGCGATAACATCTGTCTTCCATCTCTGGAGGATCTGAAGACTCATGGATTCCTTCGTGCAAAGACAATGAATGAATTTGCCAATAAATTTGCAAAACAGATGAGTACAAAAATGACAGGCGTTGACCAGTTTGTATCCGCTCTTTCCGGCGGTAACAAACAGAAAGTCGTTCTTGCACGCTGGGTTGGTAAGGACTCCGACCTGATCATCCTTGACTCCCCTACACGTGGTATTGATGTCAAAGTTAAAGCTGATATCTACGCCATGATGAACGATATGAGAAAAAGAGGAAAATCCATTATTATGATCTCTGAGGAAATCATGGAGCTTCTGGGTATGGCAGACCGTATCCTGATCATGAAGGACGGCAAGATCAATGGTGAATTCCTTCGCTCTCCGGATCTGAAAGATACAGATCTGATTGACAATATGATTTAAGGGGGTAAAAAAATGAGTACAACAAAAAAATCAACTGAGCAAGTACCATTTCTGGAACGTCCCATTGTGCGTACGATCCTTCCTATCGCAGGATTCGTGATCATCTGTGTATTATTCGCGTTCCTGACAAACGGCAGACTGTTTCAGCCGAAAAATATATCACTGCTTCTGAGCCAGTCATACATGCTGCTGATCTCATCCATCGGTGTGTTCATGGTAATGACAATGGGCGGCCTGGATTTCTCCCAGGGCTCCATGCTTGGTGTAGCTTCCATCGTAGTTTGCTACCTTTCCCATTACAACATGGTTCTGGCAGCACTCGGCGGTGTGGTAACAGGCGGACTTATCGGTCTGATCAATGGTTACTTCAATGTTAAGAGAAAAATCACAAGCTTTATTGTTACAATCTGTACTATGTACCTGTTCCGTGGAGTTTGTGCTTATGCAACAACTAATTCACCGGTTTATGCAGTAAGTGATATTTCCAAATACAACACACTGCCATTCATGCTTACTTTCACAGTGATCATCTTTGTAGTGGCATTTCTTGTATTCACTTACACAGGACTTGGCTCCAGACTGAAAGCAATCGGTGCCGGTGAAACAGCAGCAAGATTCGCAGGTATCCGTGTAGAAACTACAAAGATCCTTGTCTTCGTAGCAGCAGGATGCATCACAGGACTTGCAGCATTTGTCAATGCGATCAAAGTAGGTTCCGTTACATCTACAGCTGGTAACCAGCTTGAAACACAGATCATGATCGCCCTGGTACTTGGCGGAATGCCGGTAAACGGCGGTGCAAAAGTTAGATTCTACAACATCATCCTCGGCGTTATGACCTACAAAGTACTTTCCAGTGGTCTGGTAATGCTGATGATGCCGACACAGTTACAGCAGCTGATCCTTGGTATCATCTTCCTGATCGAAGTAGCAATCTTCAGTGACAGAAAGACTGGTATGATCGTTAAATAAGCAATATCATAATCAGTATTATTACTGCAAATATTGCAGCAGACGTTGTTACAGATCTATATGGCATAAGAACCTCCGCCATATAGCTGACATAATCTCATTACTATACTTACATAAAATCCCCTTCTTCCGTAGAGTTGAATCTGCGGAAGAAGGGGATTTTTGTATTGTTAAGGCTTGGCTCTAACAAATAAAAAAAGTAGAATCTGCATTGCAGAAACCTGTTTGGCCTCTCTGAGCTGGGATAAGCGTTCAGCGAAATTCTCTTCATTTATCATATAGAAACTCCTTTTTTTGACATTATATGACATTTGCTGACTTATGCTAGGATATTAAAAACAATTAGTAGAAAAAATATGATATATAATGACTTGATTTGAATCAAGTGAAAAAATTGCTGTTTAATGAATTGTAGATTATAATAAATAAAACTGTTTACTTACAGAAAGTAGTAAATATATTTCTGAGAAGTAAGCAGTAAAAATATATTTTGAATAGAATATATAAAATCTTAAAATATAAAAATAAAGATTAATAATATCCCAAATAATATGTGCAATTGCCAGTGAAAATATGTATGAGAAGGAAAAAAGAATGCTTTAGCAGGATAGTCAGGCGGATAAAAACATCCGCTTCGCTACTTGCTCATAACCAAATAACTGCTTCGCAGTTTATCAGAAAGAGCTTGCACTCTTCCTGATACAAGCAAGTCCCCACCCACTGCTTATTGCTTTTCGCAATTGAAGCAGGGGACTTACTTGATTTGGTTAAAACAATATAATATCTCACAAACTAAATAATCTAAGGAGGAGTGTATATATGAAAAAATGCAGTCAATGCCAAAAAGAGATATTGGATAACACAAAAATATGCCCGTATTGTGGAACTAAGCAGAAAAAGGAAGATAATTCACAGCATAAACCAATGCGTTTTTGTATGGGGTGTGGAGAGCAGTTAAAAGAAGAAGATACATACTGCCCCAAATGCCGGAAACCGGTTGATGAAAAAATGATTTCTGAATCTGTGCCTAAGCCGGTGCCAGAGCCAATACCAGAGCCGGTGCCAGAGCCAATACCTGAACCAGTGCCAGAACCAACGTCAGAATCAATACCTGAATCAATACCAGAGCCAATACCAGAATCGGGACCAAAATTGGATTCGAAATCAACAACCCAATCAAGTTCTGCTTCAAATGACAGAAAATCAGAAAACAAAGGGGAATCCATATCAGTTCGACTTCCGGATGGAATTCTTAAAATATATGGAATTGTTTTTGGAATTATGTATGCATATTTTGCTCTGACGTATCTCCCTTATCTTAGTTACTATGCGATGCAGGATAAGCTCTGGGGTGCTGGAATGATTGTGGCATGTGTATGGAGCTCTTTTATTCTCTTTATAATTGCATTTAAATGTCAGAAATTATATGGAATGCATTTGTTATATGCTTTGTTCGGTGGAGCAATACTGAAAGCTATTCTTCATATTATAAATATACAGAGATTAGCTCAATATCAATACTGGAATAATACTTCTTCCAGTTATCTGCCGGTAATTGGTACACTACTTGTAGCATTTGGATGCTATTTCCTTATGAAAAAAGAAGAAATGCTGGAAGAGAATAAAAAACCTTTCAGTGAAATCGTCAGAGAAATACCAGAGATGTTACAAATGATCTTGAATAATTCATCACATGAGATTAAGCCACGGGAAAAAAAGGTGCCTAAGTCACCTGTCAATTTAAACTCTGAAGGTGAGAAGATCTTATGTGTGATAAAAAGTAATATATTTCTCATATTTTGTGCATTGTACACGATCAATCTTGCATATGAAATATTTTCATCGTTTGCCTTTTTTAAACTGGTAACTGCTATTTTTTCAATTTTTATGTGTGTGGCAATTTGGATGATTTACTGGAATGGCAGAAATGAAATTCTGGATGCTACAGGATTTACAATTGTCAGTGGAATTACATCTATCAGATTGGGGGTCAGAATTGCAATCTGGGTGATCATATTGCTTATTGCAATCAGCGCGGGTACAGGAGCTGCTTCATATGTGCTGGTTCTTATTTTTGCCGCATTTGATATTGGATACTGGTGTTCATTATCTAAATTATTTTCAGTAATGAAAGCAGATGCAAAAGGTGAAAATACAGAAGTGTCAGCCGGTATGTACCCTATTTTTATTCTTGGAATTAATACTGTGACCAGATGCATCGTACTTGCATGGAGCAGTTTTCTGCAAATGACTGCTAATCGGATAACAGGAACAATGAATCAGTATGGAGATGCAGCTTCATCCTCTGTTGGGCAGATATTCTCAATGTTTGGACTGGATTATGGATATGGTTACAGTCAGTCATCAGACATTATTCAATCCTTTTTGAATCCAATCACAGAATGGATACAGAATACACTTGGATTCAGCCAGAATCCTATGATAATGGTAATAGCAGTTGCAATTCCAATATTAGAAATTCTGCTTTTAATAAAAGTTCGTTCTTATATGAATATTAAAACAACAAATTCTACACCGTGATTATTTAGTGAATCTCAGTTGAGAAAGGAAAAGGTGCATGAAAGGAAAAATACTGACTGTGCTAACAAGTAGCTGTGCAGTAATTATGTGCCTGACTGTAAAATGTCAGGCTTCTCTTTTTTTACAGAAAATGAAGAAAGTGATGCGGGATGTGCATGGGTTCAGGATGATGGATTTTATTATATTCCTGACCTTGAAGGAGAAGATTCGGAGAGTGTGAGAATGGCAGAATCCAATGTTACATCTCAGTGGCAGTATATAGGTTCAGACGGCGTGATTACTGATGAATTGTGGAATTTTAATTCTATCGGCGCAGGATCTAAATTACTTGGGTTCTCGGAAAACAGGAAATACATTTATTTTTTTAATGAGATGTCTGATCAAATGCGCACAGGTACTTTATGTTATATACAAACAAAATATTTAACAGACTCTCAGATGGAGGCAGAGAAACATATTATAAAGGTTGACAGTGATGTATTTGTATCTGCAAGACCAGTGATATGTAAGGATGGAGGGATTATTTATAATAGAAAATCAGAGGAAGCGTACAGTGGAACCCTTTGCTACTTTGATGGAAAACAGACTATAGAAATTGTGGAGCATGCACGTGATTTTGCTGTAACGGAAGAGAACATTGTTTATTATGTATAGGTAATTGCGAAACTCGCGAAGCTCGTTCGTAATCTTGAACCTGGTTACACC
>ERZ827496.3948-NODE-3948-length-12134-cov-2.959020_pt1 | contig 12134 bp, 10 predicted proteins | sample MGYA00519769_ERZ827496 | MGnify/ENA primary metagenome ERZ827496 (study PRJEB31778, sample SAMEA3449327) | human gut metagenome | biome: human gut; feature: human-associated habitat; material: faeces | place: United Kingdom | collected 2010/2012 ...
CACCATCCCCGCCAGCGGCGACAGAAAGATAACCAGCAGGAACAGCAGACCAACAACGACTGCCGTCAGACCGGTACGACCACCAACAGAAACGCCGGAAGAAGACTCGATATACGCCGTAACAGAAGAAGTACCGATAAACGAACCGGTAACAGAAGAGATACTGTCGACATATAGCGCCTGCTTCATGCGCGGGAATTTACCCTTCTCATCCGCCAGACCTGCTTTATCGGTCACGCCAATCAGCGTACCGGAGGAGTCAAACAGGTTGACCAGCATGAAAGAGAAAATCACCCCTGCCAGGCCGAGGTTAAACGAACCGGCTAAATCTACATGACCCACGACAGTCATTACGCTCGGCGGCGCAGAAACGATGCCATTATAGTGGACATCACCCAGCATCCAGCCCAGCAGCGTTGTCACCACGATGGAAACCAGCACCGCCGCGTGAATGTTGCGCGAGGCCAGAATGGCGATGATGAAGAAGCCGAGGATCCCCAGCAGCACGCTGTGAGAAGTCAGATTACCGATGCTGACCAGCGTTTCCGGGTTAGCGACAATCACACCTGCATTCTTCAGTCCCATCATACCAATGAACAGACCGATACCGCTGGTAACGCCGAACTTAAGCGCAGGCGGAATGGAATTGAACAACGCCTCGCGCACCTTAGTCAACGACAGAACAATGAACAGAACACCTTCAACAAAAACTGCTGCCAACGCAACCTGCCAGCTGTAACCCATCTGTCCTACAACAGTATAAGCAAAAAAGGCGTTCAGGCCCATACCGGGAGCCAGGGCAAAGGGATAGTTAGAGAACAGCGCCATCAGCAGAGTACCAAGACAAGCACCCAAAGCAGTAGCGGTAAATACAGCGCCCGCATCCATACCGGCAGCACTTAAAATGCCGGGGTTAACAGCTAAAATATAAGCCATCGTCATAAAGGTGGTGATACCGGCAAGAATTTCTGTGCGGACATCCGTCTGATGTTCCTTCAGGCGAAATGTTTTTTCCAAAAAGTCTGTCATTATTATAGCCTCCTATGCTATCTATTTGCCCAAGCTGCAGGGCCCGGGCACAACAATAAAGATTAAGACTGCCTGCACAGTCGTCAAGCCATTAATATGTTAAAATCTCCGGACCGTTTTCTGTAATCAGAATCTGATGCTCCCATTGAGCGGAAAGACTGCCGTCACAGGTATAAACAGTCCAGTTATTGGTTTCGTCAACAAAGATATCTCTGTGTCCCATGTTAATCATAGGCTCAATAGTAAAAATCATTCCCGGTACAAGCACCATACCGGTTTTGCGTTTGCCTACATGGCAGACGAACGGATCCTCATGGAATTCTACACCAACGCCGTGGCCGCCGAATTCTTCGACAACGGAATAGCCGTGCTTATGCGCCAGCTTGGAAACAGCAGCTCCGATATCTCCCAGAAAACCCCAAGGCTGAGCTGCTTCAATACCGCGCAGCAGACATTGCTTGGTGATTGCAACCAAATCTGCAGCCGGCTTAGCAACCTTGCCAATCATAAACATACGGGATGCATCAGCATAATAACCATTGTAAATAGTAGAAACGTCTACGTTCACAATGTCACCGCTGCGCAGCACGTCATGCTCGCTGGGAATGCCGTGGCACACCTGGTCATTGATAGAGGTACACACGCTCTTCGGGAAACCCTCATAGCCCAACGGTGCAGGAATAGCGTTATGTGCTACTGTATATTCGTAAACGATTCTGTCGATATCAGCAGTAGTCATACCTGCCTTAATATATTTGGCAACCTCATCCAATACACCGGTATTGATTTTGCAGGCTGCACGGATACCGGCAATCTGCTCCGGGGTTTTAATCATATCGCGGTCAGGAACCTCGCAGCCCTGAGCCTGCAGCAACGCGATTTTAGCATCATTCATTTTGTGGCAGTCTGCATATGCTTTACCGCTGCCACACCAACATAATTCTTGGTCCAAAGAAAACACTCCTTATCTAAATAATTGTTACAACTTGTACATTACAACCTTATAGCTTCTATTTTACCACATATTTAAGGGAAAAATCACATTTTCGGCTTAAAATTCTCTTACAACGTTCGGTTTTTTGTGTTAAAATTATTTTATATGACTCAATGTTAAGAAAGGAAATTTTTATGGAAGCATATGCAATGTATTTTATCGATTTAATTCTGCACCTGGACAAGCATCTGCCGGAAATTATGATGGCCTACGGTCATCTGATTTACGCCATCCTGTTCATGGTAGTGTTCTGCGAAACCGGTCTGGTAGTCACCCCGTTTTTACCGGGCGATTCGCTGCTTTTCGCCTGTGGCGCCCTTGCCGCTGCCGCACCCGAAGGCATGGATATAAAAATTATCGTGCCTATCTTTTTACTTTCGGCTGTGCTGGGCGACGCCTGCAATTATATGATAGGCGAGCATCTCGGTATACACATGATTAAGAAGAATATCATTAAGAAAGAGCATGTCGACAAGGCCAGCGCATTTTATGACAAGCATGGTCATAAGGCAATTTTTCTGGCCCGCTTTGTGCCGATTGTGCGTACCTTTGCACCCTTCGTTGCCGGCATCGGCAAAATGCACTACCTGACCTTTGCTCATTACAATGTCATCGGTGCCGTAGTGTGGGTATTTCTCTTCGTCGGCGGCGGTTACTTCTTCGGCAACATCCCTGCCATCAAGCATAATTTCACTTTGGTAACGTTAGGCATCATCGTCTTTTCCCTGCTGCCTGTGTTATATGAATTCGTAGGCAAGAAAATTTTAGGCAAGAAATAAGAAGGTCTTGGAATTTTGGTAACAGGCTCTCCCCAAGGAGAGCCTTTACACAGTTAAACTCCAAAGTACATATATAAATTTTAAAAATTGAGGGTGATTTAAAATGACTTATCGTTTTAACAGTGATTACACCGAAGGCTGCCATCCTGCAGTCCTTGAAAAACTCGTGCAAACCAACATGGAGCAGACTGACGGCTACGGCCTTGATCCATACTGCGACGAAGCACGCAAATTGATTAGAGAAGCCTTCGCCTGCCCGAACGCTGACGTACATTTTCTCGTTGGCGGCACCCAAACCAACCTGACGGTTATCTGCGCTGCATTACGTCCGCATCAGGCTGTTTACGGCGCTGTTCCCAGCCATATTAACACACATGAGGCCGGTGCTATTGAGCATGTAGGCCACCGCGTACTGCCACTTCCGAGCGAGGACGGTAAGCTAACCGCAGAGCAAATCCGCCACGAATGGAAAATGTACGATACTGATCCAAGCCGTGAGCATTGGGCACAGCCGAAAATGGTTTATATCTCCCAACCGACTGAAATCGGCAGCATGTACAGCAAAAAAGAGCTGCAGGATTTATACCAGGCCTGCAAGGACTGCGGTCTTTACCTCTTTGTTGACGGCGCACGCTTAGGCTATGTTCTCGGCGCTCCCGACAACGATATGACTGCTGCAGATTTAGCAGCAAACTGCGACGTTTTCTATATCGGCGGCACCAAATGCGGCCTGCTCTTCGGCGAAGCAGTTGTTATTTTGAACGATGCACTTAAGCCTGACTTCCGCACTATTGCTAAGCAATGCGGTTCTATCATGGCCAAAGGACGTCTGCTTGGCGTACAGTTTGGCGCAATTATGAAAGATGACCTTTACAGCAAAATCTGCGGTAAGGGCACACTGCAGGCGCTGAAAATCCGTGATGCACTGTTAGCCAAAGGCTTCAAGTTCGTTACTGAATCCCCCACCAACCAGCAATTTGTGATTATGACTCCGGCACAGTTTGAAAAGCTGAGCGAGGAATTTGCTCTCAGCCACATTGCTTATCTGGAGGACGGCAATTACAGCGTGCGCATCTGCACCAGCTGGGCAACCAAGGACGAAGAGGTTGACAGACTCATCGCTATGATTACCGAGCTGTAAGCTTGACAGAAAACGTAAATTTGCTATAATAAAGACAAAGAGAGACTCTGACAGTCGCATGTCAGCCCTCTCTGTTAATTGTGTATATTTGACAAAAGGCTGACATTGACCTCTAATGTCGGTCTTTTGTTATTTTGTAAGCAAAACTACTTACGTGTAGACATAATGGTCGCAATAAGCAAACCAAATGTTAACATTATCTGTAACGCTTCGGCTACTGTCATGCTCCCACCTCCTTACGGAGGAACCGACCTGTCAGAATCTCTGGTGTTATTATAACAGCTATCCTATTTATTGACAATATGTTCATGAAAATAAAAAGACGGTCGCTTGACCGTCTTTTTATTTTGCTCTTTTTACTTCAACTTTTCTACAACGCAACTTTTCCTGCCAGTCAGCGCAATAATCCGCACCGCCCTGCGCGCAGTCGCTCTTGCCGCCGCCACGGCCGTCAAAGGCTTCGTTGAGCAGCTTAATAACACTACGGCAATCGCCTGCAGTATCAGCCCCCAAAGCAACTGCGTAGCTGATGCGCTCAGGCTGCACTGCTACCAAAAGGCTCAGCGTGTTTTTCAAGGCAGTAACCTTCGGCAGAAAGGCTTTGATATCCTTGGCATCGTGACCTTCCATAGGCAAAGCCAAAACCTTTACTCCATCAGCATTCACCGGTGCAGCAGCATACGTTTCCTGCAGCTTTTCTTCTTCAATCTTCAGCAGCTTGCTCTTGGCAATGTCAAGCTGTGCAAGCAAATCAGCTTTCTGCTTATTTACGGCAGCAGGTACCTGCTCAGGCTTTACGGAAAGACTTGCAGCGACGCTAAGTAATGTGCTGTTCTTGGCGTCCGCATCAAGCAGTGCTCTGCGGCCGCAGACAAACTCTACGCGGCAACCGCCCTTGTGCTTTTCATGGCGGATAACCTTAACGCTGCCCAACATTCCTGTAAACGGAGGGTGCGTACCGCAGCAGGTGCAGATATCGGCATCCTCAACGGAAACTATACGTAGCGTGCCTGTCAGCTTGCTGTTGAACTTACGCATATTATCCTTCAGCTTGACAGCCTCTGTGCTTTCCATATAGCTGATATGTACCGGGCGATTCTCCCAGATAATCTCATTCGTATATAATTCTGCCTGCAGCAGCTCCTCATCCGTCAGCTCCTTATCAAGGTCAATGAAAACATCGTCCTCATTCATATGGAAGCCGATATTGTTGGCCTTAAACAGCTTCCAGCAGGCGTAGGACAAAAGATGCTCGCCCAAATGCTGCTGCATTCTGTCCAGACGCACAGGCCAGTCCAGCACAGCCTCCACCTCAGCGCCTACCTCCAACGGCTTGTCGCACTCATGGTAAATATGACCATCCTTTTCGCTTACATGGCTTACGACCGCATCAGCCAGCTTACCTCTGTCACTCAGCTGACCACCGCCCTCCGGAAAGAAAACCGTCTGGTCAAGCTCAACCAGATATTTGTCATCCTTAGGCGTGCAGGCCGTAACCTTCGCCACGCACTGTTTGAGCAAAGAATTATTTTCAAAAAGCTTAATTGTCATTTTTTATTCCCCCTCATGAAATCTATCTGTCTCTAATAACCATTATTGTATCACTAATTTGCTAAAGTGTGTTATAATCAGTTATACAAGTCCAAAAAAATTCTATTGAAGCGAATAAGGAGCAATAAATGTTTCAAAATTTACTTTTTGATTTAGACGGTACCCTGACAAATTCCGCCGAGGGTATCACCAAATGCGTACAATACGCCCTGCGTGCTCAAAATATTGAAGAGCCTGATTTAAAAAAGCTGGAGGTTTTCATCGGCCCGCCCCTGCGCGACAGCTTTATCAAATACTACGGCATGACCAGAGAAGAGGCTGAGGCCGGTGTAGAAAAATATCGTGAACGCTATACCGATATCGGCATCTGGGAAAACAAGGTTTATCCCGGTATCATAGAATTATTGGCTGACCTGCAGCAGGATGGCCGCCGCCTCGGCATGGCTACCGCCAAGCCGGAGGTTTTTGCACTGCGAATTGCCGAACGCTTTGGCTTCAACCCCTATCTGGAAGATATTACCGGCTGCAGCCTGGATGGTAAAACCGATAAGAAAGCTTTAGTAGTTGCCGCCGCTCTGGAAAAATGGCAGCTCACTACACCAGAAGCTAAAAAGACTGTAGTACTTATCGGCGACCGCCGTGAAGATGTTCTTGCAGCTCACGCCAACGATATCGCCTGCATCGGCGCAGGCTTCGGCTTCGGCAGCTACGAGGAACTGTCGGAAGCAGGTGCCGATTACTATGTTTCTGATGTCCCGGCCTTAGCACGCTTTCTGCTGAGCAAAGCGTAAGAACGAATTTAACACGCAAAGGTGATAATATTATGCATATTTACGCAATCGGTGACCTGCATTTATCAGGCGAACCGGCAAGCAAGCCCATGGAGGTTTTCGGCGAGCATTGGCGCAACCATAAGGAAAAGGTTGCCGCTAATTGGCAAAACACCGTAACCGCTCAGGACACCGTTATTGTCTGCGGTGATATTTCCTGGGCCATGACACTTGAGGAAGCGGCACAGGATTTAGACTGGCTGGCGCATCTCCCCGGATGCAGCTGGAGCATGCGCTGGACGATCTGCACGCCATCGCCGCCCTGCCGGGGCGCAAGATCCTGCTGCGCGGCAACCATGATTACTGGTGGAGCAGCCTGAGCAAAATGCAGCAGCGTTACGGCGCTCATTTTGAATTCCTGCAAAATGACTGCATTATGGTAGAAGATATTGCTGTCTGCGGCACCCGCGGTTGGTTGCTCCCCTCGGCTGAAAGCTTCAGTGACGCCGACAGAAAAATCTATAACCGCGAGGGTATCCGCTTGGAGCTTTCCCTGCAGCAGGCACACAAAATGCAGGCGCAGCAGATAATTACGGCCTTTCACTATCCGCCGCTTTTTGCACGCACGGAGCACACCTGCTTTACTAATCTGATGCTGCGGTACGGTGTGCAGCACTGTGTCTACGGCCACATTCACGGTGCAAACCACATTCCCGTTTTTGAAGGATTGCGCGAAGGAATCAACTACAAGCTGGTTTCCTGCGACACGCAAGGCTTTCAGCTTTACAAGGTAATATAACAGTGAAACTTCGCTGATAAACAGACAGGCTCCCCTGAACGATTCGTTCAGGGGAGCTTTTTTTATACAAAAACAAGCCCTCGAATTTCTTCGAGAGCTTGCCATTTACGTTCATTTAATTATTTAGGATAGTTGCTGTTGGAGTTTTCTTTCAGCATAACGTCATGTGCGCCGCCTTCAACCAAGCTGGTTGCGGAAACCAGGGTCAGCTTAGCCTTCTCCTGCAGCTCTCGGATGTTCAGAGCACCACAGTTGCACATGGTGGAACGAACCTTTGCCAAAGTCAGGTTTACGTTATCCTTCAGGCTGCCTGCGTACGGAACGTAGGAGTCAACGCCTTCTTCAAAGGACAGCTTAGCTGCGCCGCCCATGTCATAACGTTGCCAGTTACGTGCACGGCTAGAGCCTTCACCCCAGTATTCCTTCATGTAGGTGCCGTTAATGTTAACCTTGTTGGTCGGGCTTTCGTCGAAACGAGCGAAGTAACGGCCCAGCATCATGAAGTCAGCGCCCATAGCCAGAGCCAGAGTCATGTGATAGTCATAAACGATACCACCATCGGAGCATACAGGAATGTATACGCCGGTTTCTTCGAAATATTCGTCACGAGCCTTGCAAACGTCAATCAAAGCGGTTGCCTGGCCACGGCCGATACCTTTTTGTTCACGGGTAATACAGATAGAACCGCCGCCGATGCCAACTTTAATGAAGTCAGCGCCAGCCTCAGCCAGGAAGCGGAAGCCTTCAGCGTCTACTACGTTGCCTGCACCAACCTTAACGCTGTCACCGTAGTGCTCACGGATCCAGTCCAGAGTGATTTTCTGCCATGCGCTGTAACCCTCGGAGGAGTCAATGCAGAGTACGTCAACACCTGCATCAATCAATGCGGGAACACGCTCAGCATAGTCGCGGGTGTTGATACCTGCGCCGACGATGTGGCGTTTTTTGCTGTCCAGCAGCTCCAACGGATATTCCTTATGAGTTGCATAGTCTTTACGGAATACCATGTACAGCATACGGCCGTCGTCATCAACGATAGGCAGAGTGTTGAGTTTTTTCTCCCAGATGATATCGTTAGCCTGTTGCAGGGTGGTATCCTTCGGAGCATAAACCATTTTGTCAATCGGAGTCATGAAGTCACGAACCTTAGCATCCATAGACATACGGCTCGGACGATAGTCACGGCTGGTAACAATGCCTTCCAGCTTGCCGTTAGCGGTACCATCGCTGGTAACAGCAACAGTGGAGTGACCGGTACGTTCCTTCAGTGCCAGGATGTCAGCCAGAGTGCTGTCCGGACGGATATTAGAGTCGCTGCTTACAAAGCCTGCGCGATAGCCTTTAACACGAGCAACCATAGCAGCTTCGTCCTCTACGGATTGAGAACCATAGATGAAAGAAACGCCGCCCTCTTTGGAAAGAGCTACAGCCAGCTTTTCGCCGGAAACAGCCTGCATGATAGCAGAAACCATCGGGATGTTCATAGTAATTGCCGGCTCCTCGCCTTTTTTGAATTTAACCAGCGGCGTACGCAGGTCTACATTGGCGGGGATACATTTTTCGGAGGAATAACCGGGAACTAACAGGTACTCACTAAATGTGTGAGCAGGTTCATCATAATAAAAAGCCATTCTTTCATCATCCTTTTCTTAATAATTTTTTTGTTTACCACAGCCAAAGCAACTGTTAATCATGTAACATAATTACTTGAAAAAATTGCTTTTCTGCGGTCCGAGTAGGTATTTTATCTATTTTACCTCTTTAATGCTCTCCATGCAATATCTTTTCTGCAAAAAGCGCCATTAAAATTAATTTTTTCTACAGCAGTATATGCACGGTCACGTGCAGCCTTGATATTTGCGTCTACGGCAGTTACACCAAGCACACGTCCGCCGTTGGTAAGAACCTTAGCGCCGTCAGCCTTTGTACCTGCGTGGAATACAACAACGTCTTTATCTGCAGCAGCGTCAGCCAGACCGGTAATTTCCATACCCTTAGCATAGCTTTCGGGATAACCGCCGGAAGCCATTACCACGCATACAGCAGCCTTGTCGTACCAGCCGAAGTCTACCTGATCAAGAGTACCGGTAGCGCAGGCCAACATAATTTCAGCCAGGTCGCCGTCAAGCAGAGGCAACACTACCTGAGTTTCGGGGTCACCGAAGCGGCAGTTGAATTCTACAACCTTCACGCTGTCACCCTTGATCATCAAGCCTGCATAGAGGCAACCTTGATAAGGCATGCCTTCTGCTGCCATGGCAGCTATAACGGGCTTCAGAATCAGCTCGGTTGCTTTTAAACGCAGCACGTCGGTCATAACCGGAGCTGGAGCATAGGTGCCCATACCGCCGGTATTAGGACCTTCGTCACCGTCAAATACGCGCTTGTGGTCCTGAGAAGCAATCATCGGCACAATGGTTTTGCCGTCGGTAAATGCCAGGAGAGAAGCCTCCTCGCCTTCCATGTATTCTTCCAGAACGAGGCGTGCGCCTGCGTTGCCGAATTTATGGTCAGCCATCATTTCGTCGATAGCGTCAAGTGCTTCCTGCTTAGTCATAGCAACAACAACGCCCTTGCCAGCTGCAAGACCGTCAGCCTTAACTACGATAGGAGCACCCTTTTCTTCAACGTAAGCCTTGGCAGTTTCAATATCCTCGCAAATTTTGAAGAAAGCGGTAGGAATATTGTATTTTGCCATCAGCTCTTTGGAAAATGCCTTGGAGCCTTCCAACTGTGCTGCAGCTTTGGAAGGACCGAACACCGGCAGACCGCGGCGTTTGCAAACGTCCGCAAGACCTGCAACAAGCGGTGCCTCAGGACCAACAACGGTCAGGTCAATGCTCTTTTCCTCAGCGTAATCTGCTACGCCCTCCAGATTCTCAACATCCAGAGCAATGCATTCGCATTTAGGCAGCAGTGCCATGCCCGGGTTGCCGGGAGCAGCATAAATTTTTTCAACCTTAGGGCTTTGCGCCAGTTTCCACGCTAAAGCGTGTTCGCGGCCGCCGCCACCGATTAATAAAATATTCATGGTTATTTCTCCAGTTGCTTCTTCAGATATTCGCTGATCATTGCATCGTATTCAGCAGTATGAGTAAAGGCTTCCAGTGCCAGCTCCTTGCGGGTGCGTGCATCAACGTCGCCTTCTTTAGCGAGCATTTCCATTAATCCTTCGTAACGGCTCGGATAAGTTACGATAACAACGTCCTTGAAGTTTTTAGCGCTAGCACGTACCATTGCCGGCCCGCCGATATCAATGTTTTCAATTGCCTCAGCCTCGGTTACGCCGGGTTTGGCAACAGTTTCGCGGAAGGGATAGAGGTTAACTACAACCAGGTCAATCGGGGTGATGTCATGCTCAGCCAAAGCCTTCATATGCTCCGGATTGCTGCGTACAGCCAGGATTGCGCCATGAATTTTCGGGTTCAGAGTTTTTACACGGCCATCCATGATTTCCGGGAACCCGGTTACATCACTTACATAGGTTACAGGAATGCCTGCTTCCTTAATAGCCTTCATGGTGCCGCCGGTAGAAATAATTTCTACACCGTTATCACTCAGGAATTTTGCCAGCTCTACAATGCCGGTTTTATCACTAACGCTTAATAATGCTCTTTTAATTTTCATGCTTTAACCTTTACCTTTCTGCCTTCGATTGTCAGCTTTCCTTCTGCCCAAAGCTTTAAAGCCTCCGGCATTGCGATATGCTCCTGCACCAGAATGCGGTCAGCCAGAGTATCCTCGGTGTCGTCATCCATAACAGGAACAACCTTCTGCAGGATAATCGGGCCGCTGTCAGTGCCTGCATCGACAAAATGAACGGTGCAGCCGCTGAATTTTACACCGTAGTCCACAGCCTGCTTCTGGCCGTGCAGACCGGGGAAGCTCGGGAGCAGCGCCGGATGAATGTTAATAATCTTATGCTGCCATTTATTTACGAAATCAGCGCTCAGAATACGCATAAAGCCTGCGAGAACTACCAGCTCGCAGCCCTCTGCTTCTAAAGCAGCGTTGATTTTTGCTTCAAATTCTTCTTTGGAAGCGCAAGCCTTACGCTCTACGGCAACAGTTTTAATATCGGCCTTTTGCGCACGCTCCAAAGCAAAAGCATCAGGCTTATCACTGATTACAACCGCGATTTCCAGCGGCAGATAGCCATCAGCGATACGGTCCATAATTGCCTGCAGATTACTGCCGCGACCGCTTACAAGTACGCCGATCTTATGCACCGAAAACGCCGCCTTTCATAATCGTTTCTTTGTGTCCGGGAACAACCTTGCCCAGCTCATAGAAGGTTTCGCCCTCAGCCTTCAGGTGAGCGCGTACAGCGTCAGCCTCAGACGGGTCAACAACCAATACCATGCCTACGCCCATGTTGAAGGTGCGGTACATTTCAGCCCAAGGTACATTGCCCCATTCCTGCAGCTTTTTGAAGACAACAGGAACTTCCCAAGCCTCGGCATTTACCTCAGCATCGCAATCTTCGGGCAGAATGCGGGGAATATTATCATAGAAGCCGCCGCCGGTGATATGTACCATACCGTGCAAATCGAAGTTTTCAATCAGCGGCAGGCAGGTTTTCGGATACAGACGAGTCGGAGTCAGCAGCTTTTCGCCCAAGGTGCAGCCAAATTCCGGAATTTCGGTGTCCATAGTGTAACCCATAGCCTCAAAGCAGATTTTACGTACGAGAGAGAAGCCGTTGGAATGCACACCGCTGGAAGGCAGGCCAAAAAGCACGTCGCCGGCCTTAACCTTGTCACCGGTAATCATTTTGCTCTTCTCAACTACGCCAACACAGAAGCCTGCGATATCATATTCGCCTTTGGAGTAGAAGCCGGCCATTTCGGCAGTTTCGCCGCCGATAAGAGCACAGCCGCTTTCCTTGCAGGCATTGGCAACACCCTTAACGATGTTGGCAACCTTTTGAGAATCAACCTTATCTACTGCAATGTAATCCAGGAAGAACAAGGGCTCTGCGCCTTGTACCAGGATATCGTTAACGCACATTGCTACAGCATCCTGACCGATAGTATCATGCTTATCAGCCATGAAAGCCAGCTTCAGCTTA
>ERZ827496.3956-NODE-3956-length-12107-cov-2.773813_pt1 | contig 12107 bp, 10 predicted proteins | sample MGYA00519769_ERZ827496 | MGnify/ENA primary metagenome ERZ827496 (study PRJEB31778, sample SAMEA3449327) | human gut metagenome | biome: human gut; feature: human-associated habitat; material: faeces | place: United Kingdom | collected 2010/2012 ...
AGCCCCACAACATCTGGAACACCTTTCCCATCATTCCCAAAGCGTCGGAGCGACTGCAGACGGTCGTCATCGAAAACAAGGACTGTGTGAAGCTCATCCGGCAGTATGATCGTCCGGAGATCTTTTTCTACTGCGACCCGCCGTATTACAACGCAGATCAGTATTACGAGGCGGTTTCCTCAGACGGCTTTGACCATGCTGGACTTGCCGATGCGCTGCTTGGAATCAAGGGGAAATTTTTGCTCTCTTACAACGATTGCCCGGAGATCCGGGCACTGTATGACCGCCCCGGCATTGTGGTCGGGGGCATCTCCCGACTATCCAACATTGCGCAGCGATACGAAAACGGAAAACAGTACCCGGAGCTGCTGATCTCCAACTACGACACCACGGAGCTGGCCCGATCCTGCGTGCAGCTCACGCTGTTTGACCGGCTGGATTCCCAGGAAATTCTGAATGAAAGGATACTCTACCATGAAATATGATTTTGAACTGATCCCCGTCCCTACTGATGCGCTGGAGGCTGTCGGCATCATCCCCGGCGTTATGGCGGAAGCCTTTGTGGACGGAAAACGCATCGTGATCCAGAAAGCAGAGGACGATGCCTTCTGTAAAAGCTACAACGAGGATTGCGAGGATTGCCCGTACTGCTGTCCCTGCTGCGGCGAATGCCTGAAAGAGCAGATGGCCGGAGGTGACGGGGATGACTAAGCTGTACCGCATCCTCGGAAAGCGTGGGCGTATCACCATCCCCTATGAGATCCGCAAGCGGGTAGGCTTTTCCTACAATGACATTCTGTCCTTTGCCGAGCAGGATGACCGCACGGTGATCGTCCGGAGAGAAAAGCTCTGCAACGATTGCAGAAAAGCCCCCGGCACTCCGGACAAACCGGAGCCGGAGGGCATCACGCTTCTGGATTTTCTGGACAGCCTTTCTGCCAATCTGGATTCCACAACAGGCTCCATTTCTTCCATGCTTGGAGATCTTGATAAGAGCATTCAGAACATTGCTGGTGTCACAGGTTCTACTTCCGACGGACTGACAGGACTTCAGAAGACTCTTTCGAATTCCGCTGAACTGTTGAATGAGGCCTCCGGAAAATTAACTTCACTGGCTGCAACGCTTTCCTCCGAGGATTCGAAGGATCTTTCCGCTGTGACAAACCTGTTATCAGAAGATCCGGAGACAATCGCCTCTTTCCTCTCCTCTCCGGTCAAACTGGATGAGAAAAAGATTTATCCAATTGAAAATTACGGGTCGGCAATGACTCCATTCTACTCCACTCTTGCGATCTGGGTAGGTGCTGTTGTTATGGCTGCCATGCTAAAAGTCACTGTAGCTGATTCTACAAAGAAGAAACTATTCCATCCGAAAGAATATCAGCTCTATATCGGACGTATCCTACTTCTGATCATCATCGGTTTCATGCAAAGTGCACTCATCTGTCTTGGAGATCTTTTCTTCCTTGGTATTCAGTGTAAGCATCCGGTAATGTTTGTACTAACCGGTATGTTCACAAGCTTTGTCTATGTGAATCTGATCTTTGCACTGGCATCGACGTTTAAACACATGGGAAAAGCACTGGCGGTTCTTCTGGTAATTTTACAGATTCCGGGTTCTTCCGGAACGTATCCGATTGAAATGATGCCGGAATTTTTCCAGAAACTGCATCCACTGCTTCCGTTTTCTTATTCGATCAGCGCAATGCGGGAATGTATTGCCGGATACTATCATCATACTTATAGAAGCAGCCTGGGAAAACTGCTGGTATTTTTACTGGTTGCATTGTTTATCGGGCTTGTACTCCGTCCGCTTCTGATGAATCTGAATCATCTGTTTGATGTCAGACTTGCAGAAACCGATCTGATGATCTGTGAGACGGATTCCAAAGGCAGGGATAATCCACAGCTGCAGCGGATTATGCAGGTGATTATGAAAGATGATGCGTGGAGAAAGAAATTAACAGAGAAAACACTCGCGTTTGAAAAATATTATCCGGTTATGGTACGCTCCGGATTTATCTGTATGATGGTTATACCACTCGTATTTCTGATTTTGATGTTTAGCCTGGAATCCAAACTGGTCTATCTGATTTTGTGGATCGTTTCTTTACTTGCACTGATTCTGTATCTGCTGATTGTGGAATATCTGCATGAAGAGATGAAAAAGAAATCTGTTTTGGGAGAGATGAGTTCTGAGGAACTGATGAAAATTTTGAAGGAGGAGAACAGCAAATGAAAAACATTCTGAAAATTTTCATCGACGACGTGAAACGGATTCGCAAAAATGTAATCGCAATGATTGTTGTCATCGGTGTCCTTGTCGTTCCGTGTCTGTATGCATGGTTTAATATTGCGGCAAGCTGGGACCCGTATAACAATACGGGAAATTTAAAGGTCGCGGTGGCAAGTGTGGATGAGGGATATACCGGAAGTCTGATTCCCCTTGAGATTAATGTAGGGGAACAGGTGATTTCCGCACTAAGGGAAAATACACAGATGGACTGGGTATTTACCAGCAAAGAAAAGGCAATGGAGGGGGTAAAATCCGGACAATATTATGCGGCGATTGTTGTTCCGGAGAAATTCAGTACCCAGATGATGAGTCTGTTTTCCGATCAGATTCAAAAGCCGGAAATTATTTACTATTCCAACGCCAAGGAAAATGCGATTGCACCAAAAGTGACCGACAAGGGTGCAACCGCGATCCAGAAACAGGTGAATCAGGTATTTATACAGACAATATCCGACACGGCAATGACGGTGTTTCAGTCGGTCTCTAATATGGCTGAGGCAAACGGAGCAGACCGGCTTGTGGATAATCTGATTCACAATCTTGAGGATGCATCGGATGACATGGATATGACTGCATCCACGCTGGAAACTTTTTCAGGGATTACGTCTTCTGCCCAGTCCCTGCTGAATACGTCTTCTGATTTTCTGAAAGAACTGAAAACAGAGTCTGCGGATGGAAAACAGATTCTGGAAAATTCCAAAAAGACGTTTACCGATATGAAAACGACAATAAGCAGTGCGACCGAGAGCGTGGGCAAAGCACTGAAAGCAGGCAAAAAGGTATATTCTGAAATAAACCTGCTTTTGGATCAGACGGTGGAAGATGGAATAAATGGCAGTGAGGATACGGTGGATACCCTTGTAAAAGCAGCAAAGACGGTGGATAAAAACATTAAGTCATTTACAACACTCCGGGATAATCTGATCAAGCTTTCGGAAAAACATCCGGAAACCGATTCCTCAATAGGACCTATGATTGAAAAGATCAACCGTTCTATTGAAAAACAGGAAGAACTGCGGGATGATCTGACCGATACCGCGGCTTCCATGAAGAAGTCCACAACCAGCCTGATCTCTGACAAGAAAGCTTTGGATGCCCTTGTAAAAGAAAATCAGAAACGTCTGCAGCAGATCAGCAAAGAATATGAAAAGGATGTAAAAGGAACTCTGCAGAACCTTGCAGATTCGATCGGTGAAACATCAAAAGACATTACCGGTCTGACGAAACAGATCAATGCAAGTGCAAAGGGTGTTTACACGTTAACGGACACCGCAGGATCGGATCTGTCAGAAATACAGACCTGTCTGGGTGATTCCGGTAAACTTTTACGCAAATCTGCAAATAAATTAAAAAAGATTACGGATAAGCTCACGAAAGCAAAAGACAACGGGGATTATGCGGATCTGGAACATATGATCTATGATAATAAGTCCGGAGTCAGTGCTTTCCTGTCGGCACCGGTGGAACTGAATACGAAGAAAATTTATCCGATTGATAATTATGGTTCTTCCATGGCACCGTTTTATTCGACACTTTCTATCTGGATCGGCGGAATCGTGCTGGTTGCGATGTTAAAAGTGACCGTTTCCGAGGAAAGCATAAAAAAGATGGGACTGAAAAATGTCAAAATTCATGAAATTTATCTTGGACGCTGGATCATATTTCTGATCCTTGGTCTGTTGCAGAGTACACTGATTGCACTGGGAGATCTGTATTATCTTGGGATTCAGTGTGCGCATACGTTTCTGTTTTTATTTGGGTGCTGGTTTTCAAGTATAGTCTATGTCACGATCAGTTATACGCTGACGGTTTCATTTGGAGATATCGGAAAAGCAGGCAGTGTGGTTTTACTTGTTATGCAGGTTGCGGGAACCGGTGGAACTTTCCCGATTGAATGTGCTCCGAAATTTTTCCGGGCTGTGTATCCGCTTCTGCCGTTTACCCACAGTATGGCAGCCCTGCGGGAATCGGTTGGAGGCTGTTATGGGAACAATTACTGGATAGATCTGGCAAAACTGGGCATCTTCCTGGTGATTGCACTTTTTATGGGACTTGTACTTCGCAAACCGATTATCCGGATGAACGAAGCGTTTACCGAACAGCTGGAGGAAACAAAAATAATTTAAGCAGGAAATGAGGGCAGAATTGTTTTATTTTTGCGCAGTAATGTGAAAGAAAATTCCGCAAAAATGCCGTATAATGCAGATATTCAAATATGAGAGAGGCAAGGAGGATACGGTATTGAATAAGGCATGGTGGAAAGAAGCGGTTGTATATCAGATTTATCCGCGGAGTTTTATGGATTCAAATGGAGACGGCATCGGGGATATCAACGGAATTACGGAGAAACTGGAGTATTTACAGGAGCTTGGGATTGACGTGATCTGGCTTTCTCCGGTGTACCAGTCACCGAACGATGATAACGGTTATGATATCAGCGATTATCAGGCGATCATGACAGAATTTGGAACGATGGAAGATTTTGACCGGATGTTAAGCCGTGCACATGAGCTCGGCATTAAGATCATGATGGATCTGGTTGTAAACCATACATCCGATGAGCACGCATGGTTTGTGGAGAGTAAAAAGAGTGTCGACAACCCATACCGTGATTTTTATATCTGGAGAAAAGGCAAAGAAGACGGATCGGAGCCAAACAACTGGGGGTCCTGTTTCAGTGGTTCGGCATGGAAATATGATCCACAGACGGATATGTATTTCCTGCATCTGTTTTCGAAAAAACAGCCGGATCTCAACTGGGACAATCCAAAAGTGCGGGATCAGGTATTTGAGATGATGAACTGGTGGTGTGAAAAAGGCATTGATGGATTCCGTATGGACGTGATCAGCCTGATTTCCAAACCGGAAGGACTGCCGGATGGAATTCCGGGAGAAACCGGATACGCAGACAGCGGTTGTGCGAACGGTCCGCATGTGCATGAGTATTTAAAAGAAATGAACCGGAAAGTGCTTTCCCATTATGATCTGATCACGGTAGGGGAGGCTGCCGGAGTGACGCTGGAAGAGGCAAAAAAATATGCCAATGCAGATGGCAGCGAACTGAACATGGTTTTCCAGTTCGAACATACCGGAGGCGGACCGGAGGCAGACAACCATTACGGTAAATGGGATAGCCATAAGATGCCGCTTCCGGTATGGAAGAAGATTTTATCCAGATGGCAGACCGGACTGGAAGGGAAAGCCTGGAACAGTTTGTTTTTATCCAATCATGATCAGCCGCGCTCGGTTTCCTGGTTTGGAAATGACAGTGAACAGTATCGGGAAATTTCAGCCAAAATGCTGGGAACCTGTCTGCATATGATGCAGGGAACGCCATATGTTTATCAGGGGGAAGAACTTGGCATGTGTAATGCTTATTTTGATCAGTTAGAGGATTACCGGGATATTGAAAGTCTCAATGCTTATAAAGAACTGACAGAAACCTGCGGTGTTTCCCATGAAGAAATGATGGGATATTTAAAGCGCATCAGCCGCGACAATGCGCGCACGCCGATGCAGTGGGATGACAGTGTAAATGCTGGTTTTACCACAGGAACTCCGTGGATTAAGGTAAACAGTAACTATCCTAAAGTCAATGCAAAACAGGAGGTCAGTGATCCGGATTCTGTCTTTTCGTACTACAAAAAACTGATTCGTCTGCGTCATGAAAACGAGATTATCGTTTATGGCGATTACGAACTGTTAGCACCGGAGGATGAGGCATTATTTATCTATACCAGAATGCTCGGGACGCAGCGGCTGATGGTGCTTTGTAATTTTACGGAAAAAGAAGTTGCCATTCCGCAAGAAGTAACGGAACAGATTCCTGCAGATGCCAAGCTTTTGATCGGAAATTATTCCAAACAGAAAGAAGAAATGCTGCAAGCATATGAAGCACGGGTGTATGCTTATCATTTATAAATTTTAGAAAAGAAAAAGCATCCCAGGCTGGTGTAAATGGATGGGAAAAACAGATTGACTTGTATGATTTTCGGGCGTAAAATCCCCTGTGGAAATAGGAATTTTCACAGGGGATTTTGTTTTATGAATACATCAGACAGCAACTTTTTTGGAACAGAAAAAGTCAGCAGGATTCTGCTCAAGATTGCGCCACCGGTCATGCTCGCCCAGCTGATACAGGCTCTTTATAATATTGTTGACAGCCTGTTTGTCGGAAAATATTCGGAGAGTGGACTGACGGCACTTTCCATTATTTATCCATTGCAGCTTCTTATGATTGCCATTGCTGTAGGAACGGGAGTCGGGATCAATACGGCAATGGCACATTATCTGGGTGTGCATGATGAGAAAAAAGCAAATGAATATGGCGGGATCGGAACACCGCTTACACTGGTTCTGTGGGTATTGTTTGCACTGATATGCTTCCTTTTTATGCCCGCATATGCGCGTATGTCTACGGATTCCCCGGAAGTCATAAAGGATGTGATTGTATACGGCCGGATCGTCTGCGTATTCAGCATCGGACTGTTTACCGAAAGTATCTGGACAAAGATTTTACAGGCGAATGGAGATATGCGGACACCGATGATTGCGCAGATTGTCGGGGCATTGGTCAATATAGCACTGGACCCGTTGTTTATTTTTGGTATGTTTGGTCTGCCAAAGCTTGGAATTGCCGGGGCGGCCATTGCAACGGTTGTGGGACAGATTGTGGCGGCTCTTATCGTAATGAGAAAAGGATTTTGTAAATCGCCCCAGCTTTCGGTGTATCCAAAAGATATCTGCTTTATTTACAAGCTCGGAATCCCCAATATTTTAATGCAGTCGGCATATACTTTTTATATTCTCGGACTTAATCTGATTCTTGCAACCTTTTCCGATCAGGCAGTTACGGCACTGGGGCTTTATTACAAATGGCAGTCTTTTTTCTTTATTCCGCTTGGGGCACTGCAGACCTGTATTGTGCCGGTGATCAGTTATAATTATGCATCGGGACGGATAGATCGCTGTAAGAAAACACTGTCCACTTCACTTGAGGGAGGCATGGGGCTGATGTTTATCGGGACGTTAGTTTTCAATCTGATTCCTGGACAGATGCTTCGGGTATTTACAAGTGATCCACAGGTGATTGCGATTGGAACCGTTGGGTTTCATTTTGTGGGAATCAGTTTTATCCCGATGGTTACTTCCCTGATTTTTCCGGTATTTTTTCAGGCGGTTGGTGCAGCAGTCAAAAGTTCGCTTCTTACCGTCGTGCGCACGATGATTCTGTTTGTACCGCTTGGATATTTGTTTTCCCGTCTGGGACTTAATTATTTCTGGTTTACTTTTCCGGTGACGGAAGTTCTTACCACGCTGGTGGGTGTGTTCTTTTACCGAAGATTTATGGCACAACAGAAGTGAAGAGTAACGATTGTATTTAGACAGAAAAAATAAATTAAAAAATGGTTGCGATTTTTATAGAAATAGCATATTATAATATCAACAGGACTCCCCACACCTCTCACGCAAGTGATGTGTCCCATGGGGAGACATTTTTATTTTGGGAGAAATAATAGTGGATATAAGCGATGGTGTACGGGAAAATCATAGTAAAGCAGGGCATGATTATCAAATTATAAAACAGCCGAAAACCTATGAACAGCAAGTGGAACTTATCAAAGAAAAAGGCTTTATAGTGAATAATGATACGGAATGTATCAGTTTTTTAAAGCAGGCAAACTATTATCGTTTATCTGCTTATTTTCTTCCGTTTAGAAAAAAGAATGGAACATATTTTGCAGATATAAGTTTTAATAGAATTCAACGAATTTATAAGTTTGATAGTAAATTACGAGGAGTACTGTTTAATTGTATAGAGAGAATTGAATTACATTTAAGAACACAACTTGCTTATTACTGTGGACATGTCTATGGATCTTTGGGGTACATGGATAAGAGTATTTATAATAAAAAACACAATCATGATAAATTTAGAAAACTACTGAATGTTTGCATAGAGGAAAATAAAAACAGTTTAGTTGTTAAGCATCATAAGGAAAAATATGATGGAAAATTTCCGATATGGGTAATTATCGAATTCTTTTCGATGGGGATGCTGTCTTATTTTTATGCGGATTTACAATCGGGCGATCAGAAATATATAGCAAAAGAGATATATGATACATCAGTAGCGTGTTTAAAAAGCTGGTTACGTTGTATTACTGACTTAAGAAATAGATGTGCCCATTATTCAAGGTTATATGATTGGTCATTTACGGCATTACCTAAAATGCCAAAGGAATCTGTAGCACCACAAAATAGAAAATTATTTTCCCAGATATTAGTTCTTAAACGATTGTATCCCGATAAGAAAGAATGGAATAGCAAGGTTATGACAGAATTAAGGGCTGTAATAGAAGAATATGAGGATGACATATCGTTAAAACATATAGGGTTTCCACAAGACTGGTATGAGCAGTTGGAAAGATAGACAAACAAGGGATCACAGAAATAATTTGTGGTCTCTTGTTTTTATCAATCAATAGGAATCTCCTTTTGGTACTAGACAGGAACTGCCGAATTCATTACAATGGAACTAAATCGGAATAGTAGTATATTTATTTTAACATGGAGGAAGAAAAAATGGAAATTGTTTGCTTGGACTTAGAAGGCGTACTGGTACCAGAAATCTGGATCGCATTTGCAGAAGAGACCGGAATTCCGGAATTAAAGAGAACAACCAGGGATGAGCCGGATTATGATAAGCTTATGAAATACCGTATCGGAATTTTAAAGGAGCACGGTCTTGGATTAAAAGAGATTCAGGAGACAATCGCAAAGATCGATCCGATTCCGGGCGCAAAGGAATTTTTGGATAAACTGCGTGCCATGACACAGGTGATTATCATCAGTGATACGTTTTCCCAGTTTGCAGGTCCGCTTATGAAAAAACTCGGATACCCGACAATTTTCTGCAACTCGCTTGAAGTTGCCGATAACGGAGAGATCACGGGCTTTAAGATGCGCTGTGAGAAGTCCAAGTACACAACCGTCAAGGCATTACAGTCCATCGGTTATGATACCATCGCTAGCGGAGACAGTCACAATGATCTTGGCATGATCCAGGCCAGCAAGGCGGGGTTCTTATTTAAGAGTACCGATGCGATCAAGGCTGAGTATCCGAATATTCCGGCATACGAGACTTACGATGAGCTGTTTGCTGCAATCAAAAAAGTTATCGAGGGATAATGGAATAGAAATGCGAATAAACAAGGAAGCTGTTGCATGGATGAAGATCCGCTGTGCGCAGCTTCTTTTTTGTTGTATCGTTTTTTACAATACATGTGTTGGGAGAGAGGGTATGATAAGGACAAGTTAAGAAAAGTAATTGGTTCTTGGAAAAAACATAATGGAGGGCGATACATCAGAGATGTACCGCAGGCGATACCCCATACGGGGCACCGCATTAGACAAAGGCGTCTATGAGAAATCATAGGTGTCTTTTTGATTTTCACGGAAACCATACATGATTACACATAGAAAGGAAGGAGTTATATGAGCAGCAGAATTTCAGAACATCCAATCCTTGGAGAACAGCAGAAAGGGAAACTGGTTACATTTACTTATGACGGTAAAGAATTACAGGGATACGAAGGAGAACCGATCGCCGCAGCATTAAAAGCCGCAGGCGTGATGGTTCACCGTTATACCAAAAAGGAACACAAACCGAGAGGAATCTTCTGTGCGATCGGAAGATGCACCGACTGCGTGATGGTCGTGGATGGAAAACCAAATGTCCGCACCTGCATGACACCGCTTGCAGAGGGCATGAAAGTCCAGACACAGTACGGCGTATCGGATAAACCGTTTGAAGAACAGTAGAGGGGAGTGAGTAATATGAAGCGTTATGATCTGATTATCGTAGGAGCCGGTCCATCCGGATTGTCTGCAGCAGTTGAGGCAGCGAAGCGGGGATTGAAAGTTGTGGTATTTGATGAAAATGAGAAGCCGGGCGGACAGCTGTTTAAGCAGATCCATAAATTCTTTGGATCAAAGGAACATAAGGCAAAAGTCAGAGGTTTTGTGATCGGGCAGCAGCTGTTGCAGGAAGCAGCGGATGCCGGTGTGGAAGTTGTGCTGAATGCAACCGTTATCGGCATGTATCTGGATAAAGAAATTGTGGTAAGGATCAAAGATGAGGTTCATCACTACAAAGGAGATTCCATTATCATTGCTACAGGAGCCGCAGAAAATATGGTTACCTTTGAGGGCTGGAATCTTCCGGGAGTCATCGGCGCAGGAGCCGCACAGACGATGATGAATCTGCACGGGGTAAAACCGGGAAACAAAATTCTGATGCTTGGTTCCGGAAATGTCGGTCTGGTCGTATCCTTCCAGCTGATGCAGTGCGGCTGTGATGTGGTTGCACTGGTTGATGCAGCACCCCGTGTCGGTGGTTACGGAGTCCATGCAGCAAAGGTTGCACGAACCGGTGTTCCGTTTTATCTTTCCCATACCATCGTAAAAGCAGAGGGCGAGGAGTATGTGACCGGTGTTACGATTGCAGAAGTGGATGACCACTTCCAGTTCATTCCGGGAACCGAAAAGCATTTCGATGTGGATACGATCTGCCTGGCAGTCGGACTTTCTCCTATGTCGCAGCTGTTGAAGATGGCGGGCTGCGAGATGGAAGACAATCCAAAGCGTGGCGGACAGGTTCCGATCTGTGATGAATATGGCGAAACCTCAATTAAGGGCATTTTCGTAGCAGGCGATGTATCAGGGATCGAGGAAGCCAGCTCTGCCATGATCGAGGGACGTATCGCAGGAATCGCAGCTGCCCATTACCTGGGATATATGGATGAGGAAGAATTAAAGACAAAGGTAAAAGAACAGGAGGATGCACTTGACGGACTGCGCCAGGGCATGTTTGCTCCAAAGAATCGTGGAAAACTTATCGAGAAGACAGAAGAAGGAATCGATATTTCCATGAATCTTCTGAAAAAAGGATATGTTGCAGATGATGAAATCGAACGATTCCCGGGCGTGACACACAAAGTCGGTGTTCATCCGGTGATGGAATGTACACAGAACATTCCGTGTAACCCATGTCAGGATGCATGCCCGAAGCATTGCATCAGGAAATATTACCTCCCTTCCGGTGGTAGATCCGGATGTGGATTGCATCGGATGCGGTATGTGCGTGGCATCCTGCTCCGGACAGGCAATCTTCTTAGTCGATGAAACGTATGAGCCGGGATTTGCAACCGTGACACTTCCGTATGAATTCCTTCCACTTCCGGAAAAAGGAGAAAAGGGATACGGAATGAGCCGGAGCGGTGAAAAAATCTGTGATGCGGAAGTGGTATCCGTCAGGACATCGAAGGCATTTGACCACACGAATCTGCTGACGATTAAGGTGCCGGCAGATATGGCAATGAAGGCCAGATTTTATCGTAAGGCAGAAGCCTGATTCACAGAGGAGGAAAAAATTATGCATGAGATTAATGATAGATCAAGAGATATCGGACCTTTCGTACCGGGACCGGATGACGATATGATCATCTGCCGATGCGAGGAAGTAACCAAAGGGGAAATTCGCAAAGCGGTGCACGATGGAATGTTCACACTGACGGAGATCCGGCATGGGACTCTGTCAGGGACAGACCTGTGCAAAGCTGGTCAAAGGAATCGTGGCAAGAGAACTGAACGTATCCCCGGCAGAACTGGAACCGGCAACATCCCGGGCACCGATGCGTCCGATCGAGATGCACGTGTTTGCGGCAGAGGCAAAGGAGGGCGAGGAAGATGAAGAATAATGCGGAAGTAGTAATTATCGGTGGTGGAATCATCGGATGCGCAACAGCTT
>ERZ827496.3959-NODE-3959-length-12104-cov-3.291061_pt1 | contig 12104 bp, 14 predicted proteins | sample MGYA00519769_ERZ827496 | MGnify/ENA primary metagenome ERZ827496 (study PRJEB31778, sample SAMEA3449327) | human gut metagenome | biome: human gut; feature: human-associated habitat; material: faeces | place: United Kingdom | collected 2010/2012 ...
TCGAGTTTCCTTTCTCTAACGAATCGCTGACTGAGGATAAGATCGAGTTTGGTATTATCGAGCGGCGCAAAGAAAATGTCGTTTACTATGACGGCGATGCGGAGCAGGGAATTACTATCACCATTGAAGCGATCGGCACAGTAAAAAACCTTACGATTTACAATGTGCGAACCAGAGAGAAAATGGCTATCAGCCACGATGAGCTTGTGAGCTTTACTGGTTCCGGCATTGTGAACGGCGATACAATTACGATTTCGACTGTGAAGGGCCATAAATCGATCGAACTTCTGCGTGACGGTGTTACGACTAACATCCTGAACTGTATTGGCAAAGATGACGACTGGTTTATGCTGTCAAAAGGCGACAACATTTTCGGCTATACTGCTGACGAGGGCAGCGACTACCTGTGCAGCATCTGCTACGGCGTGTACAACGGCACGTACTACGTGCTGGACGTGCTCTATACCAGTGCACCCATGGAAACCACCGAGCCGCAGACTGCACAGATGCTGACAAAGCACAACATCGGCTGTGCGATCATCGAATCCAACAACGGCGGCAGAGGGTTCGCCAGAAACGTGGAACGGGAATGCCGGAAGCTGGGGAACCGGCACACGAAAATTACGTGGTTTCACCAGAGCAAGAACAAGGTGGCACGGATCCTGTCCAACAGCACCGGCGTGATGCAGAACGTGCTGTTTCCGGTGAACTGGGCAGACCGCTGGCGGGATTTTGCCGGTGCGGTGCTGTCGTATCAGCGTACCGGAAAGAACGCCCACGACGACGCACCGGACGCTCTGACCGGCGTGTATGAAAACCCCAAGCCACCCGGCATGTGGCTTGTGTAGGAGGTGAAAGAATGCTTCACATCGGAGAAATACAAACGCTGCTGAACACAGCATACGGGGATCCGCAAAAGGCACAGGCACGCATCGGGCGGCAGTACTACCATGCCCGCCATGCGATACAGAACTACCGCCTTTTTTACTATGATGCCCACGGGGAACTGCAAGAGGACAAGACCAGAAGCAACATCAAGATCTCACACCCGTTTTTCACGGAACTGGCAGATCAGGAAGTCCAGTACCTGCTCAGCAACCGTGACAGGATCGTGGTTGCCGAAGATGAACAGCTGCAAAAGGAAATGGACAGTTACTTCAATGAAAACGACCGCTTTCGGGCAGAACTGGCAGATGCCTGTACAGATGCTGTGGTCTGCGGCTGTGGCTGGCTGTATGCCTATATGAACGCAGATGGAAAGCTGGCGTTCCAGTGTGCTGATGCGTTGTCTGTTGTCGAAGCAGACGGCAAGTACACTTCTGACGGCAGGGACTATGTGCTGTACCGGTATCCGCAGCGGACAGACATGTACGGGCACACGGTGTACAAGGTGCTTGTCATGGACGACACGCAGACGTGGACGTATACCCAGGTGGACAGCGGCACGATCACGCTGGACGAACCGGAAAACGGGCTTCCCAATCCACGGCCGCATGTGCTCTACAAAAAGGGCAATTCCGACGATACCTACTTCGAGGGGCTGGGCTTTCTGCCGTGGTTCCGCATCGACAACAATCGTGAACGCGTTTCGGGGCTTCAGCCGGTGAAGTCGCTGATCGATGACTACGATCTGATGTCATGCGGGCTGTCCAACAACCTGCAGGACGCGGCGGAGTATCTGGTGGTCGTGTCCGGATACGGCGGCACGGACATGACGGAACTGATGCAGAACATCAAGACCAAGAAGGTCATCGGCACGGCGGACGGCGGCGGTGTGGACATGAAAACGGTAGAAGTGCCCTATGAAGCCCGCAAGGTCAAGCTGGAACTGGACAAGGAGAACATCTATCAGTTCGGCATGGGCTTCAACGCCGCACAGGTCGGCGACGGAAACATCACCAACGTGGTCATCAAGTCCCGGTACGCCCTGCTGGACATCAAGTGCGGCAAGCTGGAAACGCACCTGCGGCAGATGATGGGCGGCATCATCGACGTGGTACTGCAGCAGATCAACAAGGACAAAGGGACGGCGTTCACCCGTGCTGACGTGAAAATGGACTTCACAAGAACCTGTATCACCAACGAATCTGACAACGCGGCGATCGGCAGTGCGGAAGCTGCTGCCGTGCAGACCAAGGTCAGCACGCTGCTTGCCGCGGCGGCACAGCTGGGCGTGGAAGCCGTGCTGCAGCCGCTGTGCAAGGTGCTGGAACTGGACGAGGCAGAGGTGCGGAAGTCGCTGGAACAGACGGACGGTGCACAGCTGGACAGCCTGATGCAGCAGCTGGAAGAAGGTGCAGAAAATGACACCGGCACAGAAGCAGACCACGCAGTATGAGCTGCTTTCCGAGAAAAAAGTCATGGAGCAGCTGGAACGGTCGTATCAGAAAGCACTGGAAGCTGTCAAGGACAGGCTCCGGCAGCTGGACGAACGGACTGACGTGGAAAACCGGCAGGCTGTTGCTTATCAGAAAGCGTTTCAGCAGGGCTTGCAGAAGCAGCTGGAACGCATTCTCGGAAAGCTGCACAGCAAGACGTACCGCACAGTGCAGGAGTACTTGCAGGACTGCTATCTCACAGGGCACACGGCGGTGCTGTACGAACTGCAAAGCGACGGGCTGCGGCTCTCACTGCCAATTCCGCAGGATAAGGTCTATCAGGCTGCCATCAACGACACGAAGCTTGTAAAGCCGCTGTATGACAGCATCGGCGAGGATTTCGCCGGACTGAAAAAGCATATCACCGATATTGTTTCCGCTGGCTTTGCATCTGGTGCAAGCTACGGGGACATGGCGAACCAGATCACCGGCAAAATGATCGGCAACTATGCCACTATGCGTGGCGGGGCACTGGGACGGGCAAAGTTGATCGTCCGCACCGAGGGAAACCGCATCGCCAATGCCGCCAGACTGGAAACCGCCAGAACGGCGAAGCAGCAGGGGGCAGATCTGGTGAAGCAGTGGGACAGCACCATGGACAAAAAGACACGCCCGCACCATGTCCAGCTGGACGGGCAGGTCCGCGAACTGGACGAGCCCTTTGAGGTGGACGGCAGAAAGGCACAGGCACCCGGCAGGTTTGGCATTGCGTCCGAGGACATCAACTGCCGCTGTCACGCCTACAGCCGCCCCAGATGGGCGGTCAGAGCCGACGGCGATTACAAGTATGACAACCAGCACAGAGCCCTTGTGAAGGTTTCCAGTGAATCCTACGCGGCATATCGTGCTGGATACGTGCAGGAAACAGCGGGGAAACCGGACGGAACGGTTCCGGTTCCTGCGGGGCATGCTGCGGAAGTTGCACCACCTGCAGCAAAGGACAACGGCGGTACGGGGAAGACGTATCGGGCGGAGAAAATCGGCGGAAAAACGTTGACTTCGGGCGGCGATGGTGGTATAATAAAGGCAAGTGGTATACGGGTCAACCTGCAATTGTTTGCAAATAAAAATATTGCCAAAATGTCCTCGGTACAACTCGAAAAATCAATCAAAGCATGGAAATCAAAAGTGGAAGAACACAGAGAAAAAATATCTGCTCCAGAAAAATTTTATCCTGATTGGGATTCATTTGATGAAAGATACAAATTGGGTAACATCAAACACTGGCAAAAAGAAATAGACAATTTCAAGACGGACATATCAAGAGCCGAAGAAGAATTGAAAAAGAGAGGCGATTTAAATGGATAAAGAGCAATTTGATGCAATGAAGTTTTTTATAGCCGATTTTTTCGAGGAAATATCAAAAAGAAAAAAAGAAGCTGATGCCGACATGAAAAAAAACGGTTCTGATCTTTTTGTTAGCGGAAGAGCGTTAGCATACAATGAGATATTAGAAATTCTTCAGAACAGACTTGATGTGTATGGAATTGAAGTCAAACGTTAGAAGATGGAATTGATTCAGGGATATGAGCATGAAAGTTTATTGAAATTATCGACTAAGACATCTCAAAATAGTATGTTTTTTGAGAGATAAAACCGAACACAAGAAAAAGCATCTCACCCGAGGTGCTTTTTTCATGCCTGAAAGGAGAATCTATGAAAAAAATGACATTCGGCGATGCGTTGGAGGCATTGAAAGCCGGAAAGAAAGTTGCCAGAACCGGCTGGAACGGCAAAGGAATGTACTTGTACCTTGCCGACGGCAAATTACTGACACAGGAAATCGGTGACGGAAGTTACCCGTTTACGGACAGCATTGTCATGAAAACCGCAGACAATCGATTCTGTATCGGGTGGCTTGCAAGTCAGGCTGATATGCTGGCAGAGGATTGGCACACTGTAGAGTGACACCGCCCCGACCACGGGCGAAAACTGGCGGAGGGCGGAAAACAAGAACAGGAAAAGCCAGCGGGTACGGCGTTCTTTTATCGAAAAATCAGCATCTGAGCAATCAGGTGCTATTTTTATACCCAAATCACGAAAGGACTGATTCAAATGGCAGACGAAACAGGAAGCCAGAACACGCCGCAGGGCGGTACACAGCCGCCGGAAAAGACTTACACAGCGGCAGAGTACAACGCGTTGCAGGTGCAGCTGCAACAGGCACAGGACGCGTTAAAGCAAGCCCAGAAGCAGACAAAGGCAGACAACGCCGCCAAGCAGACACAGGAGAACGCCCGCGTCACCGAACTGGAAGCAGAGCTTGCCAAGGCGAAACTGGACGCTGCGGTGCAGGTGGCACTGCTGAAAGCGGGAGCACTGGACACAGACTATCTGGCGTACAAACTGCAAGGCATGGACGGCGTGGCTCTGGACGACAAGGGCAGACTGACAGGCTGGGACACCACGCTGGAAACGCTGAAATCCCAGTATCCGACGCAGTTCGCGGCGGCAGAGAAAAAGCAGATACTGGAACAGAAGCTGCCGGACAACAGCGGCGGCTCTGCGGTCACTGCTGATGCGTTTGCAAAGATGTCCTACGCCCAGCGGCTGGACTTGTACAAGACCGACAAAGACACATACGACACCCTGACCGGTAGAAAAGGAGAATAACTATGGCAGAAACAACAACCATTCAGGACCTTGTAAACCCGCAGGTCATGGCGGATATGATCTCCGCCAAAATCACCAGCAAGATCGTTGTCACTCCGTTCGCAAAGGTGGACACCACCTTGCAGGGCGTACCGGGTGACACGATTACCGTACCGCAGTACAGCTACATCGGCGATGCAGTAGACGTTGCCGAGGGCGTAAAGGCAGACACCGTAAAGCTCCAGACCAGCACCACTACCGTGAAGATCAAGAAAGCAATGAAAGCGGTGGAACTGACAGACGAATCCGTGCTGTCCGGCTATGGCAACCCAGTGGCAGAAACCAATAACCAGATCGGAAAGTCCATCGCGGCGAAGGTCGATGCCGATGCCATGGCTGCACTGCAGGGGGCACAGCTGACCTATGACGGCAGTGCGGCGGCGATCAAGTACACCGGCATTGTGGACGCCATTGACGTGCTGGACGAGGAAGTGAATACGGACAAGGCCATCTTTGTGCACCCGAAGCAGGTGACACAGCTGCGGAAGGACAGCGATTTCCTCAGTGCAGACAAGTACAAGGACGGCGTGGTGCTGACCGGTGAGATCGGCATGGTGGCAAACTGTCGCGTGGTGCCGTCCAAGAAAGTGCCGCTGCACAGTGAGTGGTATTACTTTGACGAAAGTGGTACGGCGGCGACTGAGGGGAACATTGCGGAGATCCGGAAAACCCTGCCCGCTGCAAAGGTCGGCGACAAGGTCACAAAGTCCACCACGGCATGCTACTTCTGCCCCATCGTCAAGCTGAATCAGGACGACGAAACCGAGGACGACACTGCCGCACTGACCATTTACCTGAAGCGTGACACCAACGTGGAGATCGAACGTGCAACCCTGTCCAGAAAGACAGACATCAGTGCAGACCGGTTCTATGCGGTAGCACTGTCTGACACCTCCAAGGTGGTACTGGCGAAGTTCAAGAAGTAAGGAGTGAGAATGCGAAATGTTAATGACAGTAGAGCATCTCCGAAAATTTGTGGACACCGAAACACCGGACGAACTGCTTGCGGAATATCTCGCCGCACTGGAATCTGCGATCCGGCAGGAAACGCACAACACCTTTACAGAACGCGGCTTCCGGCACGTGACGGCGATTCAGGGCGGTGTCATGCTGACACCGAGCCTGCGGATTCTGGCAGGGGACACCGTGCAGATCGGCGAGCAGCTGTACACGGTGCTGCCGGACAGCATGCTGTCACCTGCTCCGGCGGACACCGATTCTGCGGTGCTGCACCGTGTAGCATATCCGCCGGACGTGGTAATGGGGTGCGTGGACATTCTGCGGTACAAGCTTAGCAGGGCGGGGCAGAACGCCGCCGACAGGGCGGGAATTGCATCGGAAACCATCAGCCGGCATAGCGTGACCTTTTCCGGAGAGGACGCTTACAGCGGGATTCTTGGCGTTCCGGAACGGCTTGTCAGATTTCTGGACAGATACCGGAAAGCGAGGTTTTGACCATGTACGGACGGATCGGCGGAAATACCGATGCACAGCTTGTGTGTTTGAAATCCGTTGTCAATGCGATCGGAGAATCCGAGCCGCAGGAAGCATCTGCAGTCACGCTGCACGGCTGGCTGGACATGACCGGCGGGGACAGCCGGTATACCACATATCACGCCAAAACCGAAGAAGCCACGCATGTGTTTGTGGCGGACTGGGTGCAGCTGCCGGAGGACTTCTCTCCGGAAAACTGCCGCCTGCTCTGCGGCGGAAAGCGGTATGACGTACTGCAAATCGATAACCCTATGGGCATGGCAGATGGTTCCCAGCTGGAGATTTATCTCCGGTACACAGGAGGTATCGCACAATGAGGCTGGAAAGCGTTTCTCTGGAGACACACATCTTGGAAGCTGCCGACCAAATCGACAGTGCCGCGGAGCAATTTCTCACGGAAATGGGGGCATTGCTTGCGGCAGATGCGGCGGCAATGTCGCCGGTAGACGAGGGGCAGCTGAAAGGCTCCTGGGACTATCAGGTGGACACCGCAGAGAAGTCCGTCATCGTCGGCAGCAATCTGGAAAACGCGGTCTGGAACGAGTTCGGCACAGGCACACACGCGGCAAACGGGGACGGCAGAGCGACACCGTGGTATGTGCCGGTTGCCGGATACACCGGTACGCGAAAGCCTACATATAAAGGCAAAGTCACGGTGGCATACGGCAAAAACGGGGTGCGGTACTTTAAGACAGACGGCAAGACGGCACAGCATACCCTGCAACACGTGTCAGATCAGGACTTGCCAAAAGCAGAAAAGCATCTGGCAGAGATGCTGAAACGGAGGACATCATGACAACAGAATTGCTTGCCGCAGTAAATGCACAAATGCGGAAAGCCGGTGTGCCGTATCAGTACGGCGTATACCGGACAGAAGGGGTTTTGCCGGAAGTGTATGCGGTGGGGCACTACAGCGGCAGCCCCGTGACAGAAGAAAGCGGCATGCTCTCCGGAACGTTTTTGCTGACGCTGGTAGGCACAAGCTGGGCGAAGCTGGAGCAGGCACACGAAAAGATCCGGTGCAGCTTTCCGCGAATCGGCGGGCATCGGGTTTTCCGCGAAGCATACGGCGTTGTGATCTGCTATGATAACGCAGTTGCAGTGCCGTGTGATGACGCGGCAATCAAAAAAATACAAATCAATTTGAAATGCAAAGAATGGAGTGTGAACTAAATGTACACAGGACAGCACGGCATGACTGCCAACACCCTGAAACGCATCGTTCTGGGGGCAGGCACGATCCATAAGAATCTGACACTCGGCAGCAACAATAGCTTCAATTTCGATAATAGCGTCATGTTTGCGACTTCCGGCGGAAACAGCCTTGAGATCGTAGGCACGCTGTACGATATTCCGATCGACGGCGTTGGTGTCAAGGTGCAGGGAACAACGATCAAGACAGGAGAAACCGGTACGCTGACGGTAAACGCCCTGGAAATGTCGCCGGAACTGCTGGAATACCAGCTTTTCGGCATAATGTCAGATCTGAAGCCGCTTGCAGGATATTCTTCCGGCACCACCGGAGAAAAAATTGAAAGCAAGCACTATGTGGAAAATCTGGCTTACGTCGGCGAAACCGCAGCAGACCGAAAGCCGGTAATCATCATTTTTGAACGTGCCCTCTGCACAAGCGGTCTGAAAGTAGACGGAAAGAGCAACGAAGCGAATGTACTTCCGGTGACGTTTGAGGCATATGCACAGCCGAACGTGAACACGCGGCTGACAAGCCTTGGGATCCACATCTACTTTCCGGAGAGCAGCACCGTCACACAGAGTGCGGCATCTGCGGCGGCAGTCACCAAGTAAAGGAGGAATGCAACATGGCGGAAAAAAGAAAGACACTCTTTGTGAGAGCACTGACAGCGGACGATGTTGGCACGCTGTTCGACATCGCTGCGGCTGTCGGCTCTGATGAGATCGCGGCACTGACTGAGGACCCTGCGATTTCCGCAGCGGTCGCCAGAATCAGCAGCGGCAAGGGAAAGAACAGCTTCCGCGAGGTCGGTGCAGTTGCGGTTACAAAGGTAATTGCGATCGTGATACGCAACTACAGCAAATGCGAACCGCAGCTGAAAAAGCTGCTGGCATCGCTTACCGGCACGACTGCGAAAGAAATCGGGCAGTCCAGCCCTGCCTACTACGCTGCTTTGCTGCGGGAGCTGGCTACCACCAAAGAAATCAGAGATTTTTTTACGGAGCTGCTGTCGTTTGCAGAACCCAAGGCGGAATAACCGAATTTTTTGAGATGCTGTATCACCGCTACGCCAATCCGCTGGAACTGCTGGCGGTCGCACTGCGGCAATGCCGTTTTACGGATACCGTCTGTCAAATCTACAGGGAATCCTCTCGGCAGCAATGCTGGGAGTTTTTCCTGCACTGTGTGCGGGACAAGACGTTTTCCGAGTTTATGGCAGAACTGGAATCGAAGCAGCCTGCTCCGGCAGCCGCGAACGCAAAAGCAAAAGACGTGATACAGAAAACTCTGCACAGGTTTGAACATCTGCAAATCGGCAGGGAAACGGAGAGTTACTAAGAACTTGTGTTCATAGGAAATGTGTGCGGATTTTCGAGCAAATTTTGTTGCAGACAAGGCAAAAATTCGCAGGCATACTTGGTGTCTGGCAAGAATTTTTAACGCAGTATGCAGCAAAATTTGCCGAAAAGACGCAGGCAGATGCCTATGCACACAAGCTCTAAGGGAGGAGGTGGAGCATGGACATATTTAAGCTTAGCGGAAAGATCATCGTGGACACCAGCGAAGCCAAGAAGAAGCTGCGGGAAACCGAGGACGATGCCGAAAAGACCGAATCGAAAATGTCAAAGGCGTTTGAGAAGATCGGGCAAGCGTTCGGAAAGGCGTTCAAAGGCAAAAGCGGTGATGTCAAGGAAACCTCTGGTGCGTTGAATTCTTTAACAAGCGAGATCGGCGAGCAGAAGTCAGAACTCGACAAGCTGAAAGCCAAGTATAAGGATTTGTACCTGACGCAGGGGAAGAATTCTAAAGAAGCAAAAGATTGTGCGAAAAGCATTGAAAAGCTGAGCACAGAACTGAAGCAGAACGAACAAAAGCTAGAAACTGCGGAAAAAGCGGCAGACAAACTAGACCACACGCAAGACGATCTCGACGAATCCGCAAAGAAAGCGAAAAAATCTGTAAAAGGTCTTGGCGACAGTGCAAAAGGCACAGAGGGCGGCTTTTCCACCATGAAAATGGCAATTGCTCACCTAATCGCTGCCGGCTTTGAAAAGCTGGTAGACCTTGCTGCACAAGCCGGGCGTGCTTTGGTGGATTTCGGGAAGCAGTGCGTAGAAGCTTCTGCGGAAGTGTCCGCGGAAAATTCTGCTTTCGGGCAAATTATGGGCGACTATGCCGGCGAAGCACAGAAGAAAATGGACGCTGTTGCAAAATCCACCGGCGTGGTATCCACGCGGCTGACCGGCAGCATGACCTCGCTGACCGCGAAATTTAAGGGCTTAGGCTTTGGCGTGGAAGAAGCCACAGACCTTGCCTCCAGCGGTTTGTCCTTGGCTTCCGATGCAGCTGCGTTCTGGGACGTGTCACTGGAAGAATCCATGGGGCATCTGAACAGCTTCATCAACGGCTCCTATGAGGGCGGTGAAGCAATTGGGTTGTTTGCCAACGACACGCAAATGGCGGCGTATGCCGTCGAAAAGGGCGTAGTCGCAGACACCAAGGCATGGGCGAATCTGGACGAAGCCACAAAGCAGGCAACACGTCTGGAATATGCAGAAAACATGATGCAGGCTTCCGGTGCTGTCGGACAGGCGGCAAAGGAATCCACGCAGTACGCCAACGTGCAAGCCAATCTGACGGAAAAATGGCGGCAGTTCAAGGCGGAAGTCGGCGAGCCGATCATGGAGGATTTCGTAATTCCTGCCATGCAAAAGCTTTCCGAGTGGATAGACATCGCACGGCAGAAATTCGAGGAGATTCAGCCGCAGATCGAGGACTTCAAGGAAAAACTCGGGGAATGGTGGGAAAAGGCACAGGAAGTTGCAGCCTTTGTGCAGGAATCTTTCCAGCCGGTCATCAATGCACTGAAAGATGCGTGGAACAACCTGAAAGATGCAGTTTCGCCGCTGACCGAACTGTTTTCCGGTTTTGTCGAAAGCGGCGGGGCAGCGTCTACGGCGATGACTGTATTTTCCGGTGCTTGTCAGGTGGTGGCGGATGTGATCGGGATACTGTCCTCTTTGATAACGCCGGTGATCTCGACAATCAGCAGCACCATTGCAGAGCATCTGCCTGGCTGGATCGAGAAGATTCAAGCCATTGGCGAAAATTTAAGCTGGCTACAACCGATCATTGCTCTGATCGGCACTGTCGTGGCGACAACAGTTTCCACCGTAGCAGGGCTGCTGAACGGGCTGTTCAACGCGATCGACGGCATTATACAGGCGATCTCCGGTGTATTCGAATTTTTGCAGGGCGTGTTCGGTGTTTTTGTAGGGGCATTCACTGGGGACACAGACCTTGTGGCAGAGAGCACAGTCAAAATGGGCACCGGTATTTCCAACACGTTTATGGGCTTGTGGAATACGGTTTCCGGCTATCTGACAGGCTTCCTCAACGGTGCGAAAGATACGTTCAAGGGCATCTTTGATTCCGCTTCCGAGAAGTTCAGCGGCGTAAAGGAAGTGGTTGACGGCGTTGTGCAGTGGCTGAAAGGCGTGTTCGACTTTGACTGGCATCTGCCGGACATCAAGCTGCCGCATTTCAGTATTGAGGGCAGTTTTTCTCTCGATCCGCCGTCTGCACCGCATTTGAGCGTGGAGTGGTACGCAAAGGGTGCTGTGCTGAACCAGCCGACGATCTTCGGCATAAATCCCAGCAATGGGAACGCCATGATCGGCGGCGAAGCAGGTGCAGAAGCAGTCGCTCCTATTGCCACGCTGCAAGGCTATGTACAGGAAGCTGTCCGTGCCGAAAATGCCGGCGTTATGGAACTGCTGTCTGAAATTCTGGCGGCGATACTGGACTACTTCCCGCAGCTTGTGGCGATGTCCGGTCATGACATCAAAATCAACGGCAGAACGCTTGCGAAGCTGATCGCCTCCGACATGAGCCGCGAACTGGGCAGCCTGCAAAACAAAGCAAGGAGAGGTGTGACATAAAGTGAAAGGCATCAAATTTGACGGGAACCATTCGTATGACGTGTACCAGCTTTTTCTGAACTCCTACAGCATCGGTGAAGCGGAACCAAACACAAACTTGGTGGAGATCCCCGGCGTAGACGGTGCTGTGGACTTCACGGAGTACTTCGGCGGCGTGACGTACAAAAGCCGCACGCTGAAGATGCAGTTCACCTTTACCGCGGATCGCTTCGGGCTGAACGCGGCATATGCAAAGCTGCAAAACGCCCTGAACGGCAAGCGAGTGAAGATCGTGCTGGACGATGACAAGGATTACTTCTACACGGGGCGTGTATCTGTCGGGGAACTCTCTCCTGACGGGCAGATCGGGAAAGTGACGCTGACGGCGACCTGCGATCCGTATAAGTACAAGAACAAGGCTAGAACAGTGACCTGCTCCGGTCACACGGTCGGAAAAGGCGTTGG
>ERZ827496.3961-NODE-3961-length-12098-cov-3.682803_pt1 | contig 12098 bp, 18 predicted proteins | sample MGYA00519769_ERZ827496 | MGnify/ENA primary metagenome ERZ827496 (study PRJEB31778, sample SAMEA3449327) | human gut metagenome | biome: human gut; feature: human-associated habitat; material: faeces | place: United Kingdom | collected 2010/2012 ...
CTGACACTTCCCGTTCCCGGGAAGCGCCGCGGCTGGAAGGATTGGCAAGCTGCAGATAGTCCACGCCGATGCACCTCACGCCGTGGTCCGCCACCATGCGCCGGGCGGTCGCCTGTATCTGGTCAATCCTCAACGCGGGGCGGTCATCCACGAAGAAAGAAATCCCTTTTATCCGGCGGACAGCACCAGTGAAAGCGCCCTGCTGGTAGGTGGTCAGCTTCTGCCCACGCCGCAAAGCCATAGGATCGATGCCGGACTGTCCGAACATGATGCGCTCCAAAATCTGCACCTTGGACATCTCCAGGGAAAACATGCCTACCGGGGTTCCCGAATTGGCGATATTGAGCAGGATATTGGTCATGAACGAAGTCTTGCCCACGGCAGGCCGGGCTCCGATGACGATCATGGCTGTATCCTGCAGGCCGTCTAAAACGCGGTCCAGCTTCTGGTAGCCGGTGGGAATCCCCTTCACCTGGCCGGGGTGCTTGATGCGGTATTCCATGTTCTCAATCACCTGATGGATGCCGTCACTGATGTTGACCACGGCTTTTACTCCGCACGTCTCCCGCATGGAGGACATGAGCTTTTCAGCTTCCGCCAGAGCCTCTTCCGCGGTGGATGTCAAATCCTGAAGCTTTTCCAAGCCGGAGATGAACAGGGCTGCCATGTCGCGCTTCTTTTTGGACGCTGCCAGAATCGTCACGGAGGACTCGAACTTGTAGTGGTAGGCATAGTTGGTGGATAGCTCGACCAATCCAATATGGCCTCCTACGGATTCAAGTTCCCCGGCAGTTTCCAGGTGCTGAATCAATCCGGTGATATTGCACATCTCCGGAGTCCTGGACAGAGCCTCAAAGGCACTCCATACCTTCTGGTGCGCCGGAAGGGCAAAATGGTCTTTCGTGAAGCCTTGGTCGATCAGGGTGCCCACCTTGTCGACGCTGTAAATGCAGTTGCCAAGAACGGTCTTCTCGGCGTTGAGTTGTGTTTCTGTAAGTTGCATAAAATATTGAATGTTTGTTGTTAGAATTGTTTTCCAAGGTCAGCGCTATCAGGGAATGGGTCTCTATCTCTGTTTCCAGGGGGTAGCGGATGATTGGAGGCGTAACTGACGGCAAAATTGATGGCGTCAGATTTCCATTTGACCGCAGTGATTGGGATTTCTCCGCGTTTCCAATCTGTCAGGTCCCGCTTGGCGAGATATGCCGTTGCACAATCCGGAATCTGGTCAGGAACTAAACGCACCCTGCCCGCAAAAGCCGCAGACCGAAGATGGGCTTCGACTTCTTCCACAGTGCACGGAGGGGGGATAGAGGGGGATGGATTATTTTCTTCCACTTCTCTTTCCTTTCTTTCCTTTTCTTTTCCTTTCTTTTCGCTTTCCGGCGGAGCGTGATTTGCTATCCGAGGTTGTTTTCCTATGTCGGAACCTACGTTGGTTTCCGGTATAGGTTCCGAGGTTGGTTTCCGGCCTCCCTTCCGCCCATTGACACGCGCGATTTCTCTTTTACGCTCAATCTCTCGCTGGGCATCTTCCGGGTAGAAGGTGACAATTAAATCATCTCCATCCCAATGGAAAAGACCGCAGGACTCCGCCACTTCGGAAGCCATGACTCCGCATGTCTGCATCCAGCGACGATCTCCCCAGTACCGGGCCCCGGTAATACGCCCCATGTTTTCCTGGTCGCAAGACCAAGCCATCAGTGAAAACCAAGTGGCTCGTTGAACAGGTTCGGCGCCGACATACTCACTGGAGCGGGCAACATATAATGGAACGTTAATATATTCCATATTTTATTTATCTTCAATTTTTCCTTTAGCGCAGAAGTGATTTGGTCTTTCCCATCTGTCGATTAAAGAACATGCTCTAAACATTTTATCGGAAGATTGTCTTCGTCCGTAAACACATTCAGAACATCGAACCACCTCGACAATTATTCCTGCACTTAGTTTGTCCAAAAATTGTATTGCATGATCCCATGAACACGAAGGTTCTCGTGAACGGAGTCCATACAAAACCCAGTTAAAATATGGATCCGGATTTTTATATATAACCTCAGCAGATTTTTGTGTTAGTTGGGAAGAAGAGTCTATAAGAAAATGAGAAACAATAGCATCTAATTCTTCTTCAGTTATTCCTACCGTTTCGGCAAGTAACACAACTTGTTTAATATAATCCATGGTTTAAGTCAGTTTTAATTGTTCACACCTCTCGCGGACGTAATCCAGCACCGTGCTGGCGTCCTGGTGTTTGATGTGGAGCAGGAAGTCCGGCTTGCCGAACTCTTCTACCCAAAACTCTATCTCCGGGCCTGTGAGGTCAAAATACACGCCGTAGCGGCCTGTACGCCCCAGTTCTCCCTTGATGTTGCAAAGCTCCTGAATGCAGCGGTGTTCTTCCTGTCTTGGCGTGAGATCGCCAAAATCCAACCGTCTCCATTCTTCGCCGTCCCATACGGGGCGAGAACTAAAACCGTCAGGCGTCATTACTAGCCTCCTTTCCATGAAGTTTTGCATTAAGCCACCTCTGCGTGACCAAGCCGTAGGTATCACCACGTAGCCGTTTCAGCCTCCGCATGATGGACCTTATCCGGTCTCGTTCAACAAGGTCGCCCGAATGGTTTTCAAGAAGTTTGACCAAATTGCTTTCCTGTAAGAAAAGCTTTTCATAAACTTCCAGAAGAACGTCTGTTTCCTGTTCAGGCGTCACGTTCGGCCTCCTCTCTATTGAGTTCATCACACAGAACGCGGGCATGGTTGAAGGCTCTTTCCTTGGTGAGACTGCCTATATAGAATCTTGCAACAGGCCTACCGCTAGTCAGATGAACTACTTGATAGCCACTAGTCGTATCATCCGGCGTGAACCGCGAGTATCTCACAACCCTAACTTCATAGCTTTCAACAGGGTTCATTTTCCCCTCCTTCTTTTAGAGTGTTGCCGCCGCTTCCGTGCCAGCTCCTTGGTGTAGAGGTTTTTAACCGCTTCATCCAAATAGCCGTTTAAGTCCAAGTTTAGTTGCCTATCTTCATAAAATTCAGAGAACAGGTCTTTGAGCGCAACGCTGGACAGGTATTCTTCTTCGCTTCTTGCAGATCCACCTTCCACTGCAAACGTAGCAGTATCATACATGGATTGAGAGATGGGGATTTTCAGAGTAACAATCTTCATTACTTCGCCCCTCCTTTCATGGAAGCAAGCGTTGCGGCAAGGGCGGGATTGGAGGTTGCGTCTTCAGCGAGGTAGAAGGACTTCTTGGCACTTTCCAGAGCGCGGCCAAGCAGTTCCGTCGCCATGAGATAACGTGTCTGCTTCATGCAAACTCTTCCTTCCTCCCATCGGAAGCCGCCGCTATTGATGGCAGTGAACGCAGCAAGGGCACTCATATCATCATCGTCAATTTCTGCCAGAGCAAAGAAGGTCTTCCGCCTCTTGTCCAAAACCTTGAGGGGGATTTCCTCTTCAAACGCATCCGCCGCATTTTCCAGAAGGATGGCGGCATCCTCGAAGGCTTCCTTCACGCCATTGACAACCTCTTTCTGGTCGTCATCGGTGTAGAACAGGGCGTGAAACATATCCAGAATGGCTTCTGCAGCACCCCGGAGCATGCAAGCATTCTCTCCGAAGGCTATCAAATCCTCTTCATCGTACCGTTTCTTCCTGGGGGCGGCAGGCTTCTTGGCTGTCTTGGCAGCCTTTGCCGGTTGACAGGACTTCCTGCCTATCGTACTTACTTGCTTGTGAGCAATGATAGGATTCGCAGTCTTGCCATTATTCACAACATCGGCCCCTTTCCCGCTGCAACGGGAGAGGGGTTCTGCGTTTGTCAGTAGTGCTGTAGTCGTATTCGTAGCGATCATAATCGTATTCTTTCTATTCTTGTTTATTATCAATTAACTGTTACTATTTTATTTCATTTATCAGGTTCAATCGACGCGCCCCGGATGGGGCGTGAAGGAATAATCAGTCTTCATCTGCCAAGGTGAAACCTTCATCATCTAGTTCAAAAACGCCCAACCAGGGGGCCTTAATGAAGGCGACATAGAAATTTCTCTCGTCCTTGCGTCGCACCACAACAAATTCGTCCTCTGGGGAAAAACGATAAGTTCTGCCGCGGTTAGGCATGGTGATGATAAGCTGGGAGTTTAACATCACCCTGTCGCCCGTATCGAAGGGCTTTGCTTGTATAGTGTTTATCATATTGTGATAAATATTGATGGTTAATTATCAGATTTTGATTACTTGCTTTCGGTCAAATCCTTTACTGTTCGTTGTCGGCAACAATCCTCCACTCGGAATTAAGATCGTCTTCGTCGAAGCATCCTCTTTCCCATCCCGCGAGGCCAAAATATTCAATAAATCCGTTCTTGATCCGATGCTTAAAAGGATAAGGCTCTCTTTCCAAGACGCACCCTTCACTCATCAGGCGCGCAGCCTCATGAAACGGCAAGTCATAAACAGGCTTCTTCTCTCCTGTTTCCTCTGGTTCAGCAACCAACTTGCGCAAGCATCCGCACGGTACATCCAGTGTATTCCCGTTGTCCGTCCTGATACTCACTCCGTTGAGCTCTCTAAGCTGGCAGATAGTCCCGTAAATAGCAACAGGCATGCCAAGCATCATATCTTTACTCTTCATTATATTGATTATCTATTGGTTATTGTTTCCTCATACCGTGAGGGCGGGACGGTTTTGCGAAACCGTCAAAAGCTTTCGAGGTGGGGCAGTCAGGCGTGAACCCAGAGTGCGGGGACTTGCCCGCCTGGAGCTCGTCGTTGTCCATTTCCACGGCCAGCCAGAACAGGCCGATGGCGAAAAGGCCAAAGGCTCCACCTGCCAACGCTCGGCAAAAGGTCTTCATGCTGCAGCCCCCTTTCTCATCCTGCGGGGAGGCAGGACATTCATATTCACCCCATTCACTTGAGGCTTGGCCGCCACATTATCCTGTTGGTGAATATACCGCCACACGGACAGGGCAGGGAACTCATACGGGCATCCGGCGCTTCCGGTTCCAGGCAGTGCTTCGATGCTGCCTTCTTGAATCAGAGCAAGAATGCGGTCTCTCCCCCACCCGGTCATGAACCGCACGTCATCCAAAGTGACAACTACCTTGCCGCGGAATGCAGCAATCGCCTGCGCCTCGTCGGAGTCAGGTAATCCCGCGGCAGCAGCTTCCGGAGATGCAGGTACCGGGGCAGATGCCAGCTCTCTCAACACTCCGGCAATGGCTTCCAGGGTGTCCGCCAGAGTAGACATCGTTTTTCTGCTTGGATTCATATCGGGATGGGGGAAGGTTAAAGCTCGTGCCAGCCAAGCCGGATAAATTCTTCAATCAGGGCATCATCCATGGTCTAATCCTCCACGTCTGCATGAGCTATATAATCCTTCATATCCGGTCGGAGGCAGGACCCTTTCCCGACAAAAGGTGTGAAGACTTCGGGAGTCGTGTCCCACAGCTTGTAGAACTTATTGGTGAGCCAAATTCTGCCCTTGGGTGTAAGATAGGGCGTTACGCTTGATTCCTTGACGCCGTTTGTTCTGGTAAAAGTTGTGATAGAAACCCGGAAATATCCCATCTCAATGCAGTGCTGATTAGGTTCGTTGTTACCCTTGCCGGTTTTGCCAAGGATACCAAGCTCTCGGAGAAGAGCGAAAAGCCGTCTTTCTCCGATAATCATTCCTGCCTGGGTAAGTAGCTTTGCATAAGTCCTCACCAGTTTGCTACCTTCTGCAACCTCTACGGACTTTCCATAAATCACGTAAGGAGCATTCTTCTCCGCGTTGACTTCAAGAGCTTTTCTCTTTTGCCTTTCTTCTTTAAGGGTCGTGAGTGTTTGAATAAGAAAGTCGGGATTCTGTAAAAGCTGTTCAGGATTCATCTTGCTATTCAATTCCGCTTCCATCCGGTTGAACTCGGCAATGTACGCTTCCTTGAATTGGGCCGCCTTCGCGCCGGTGAATCCCATGGCGAGGAAGGTGAAGCCGTCGCGGGTCATCAGAACTTCGGGGAGTTTTCGCCCCGTGGGGTCCGTATAGTCACTGGGCGCAAAATTGCGCTCAGTGAAACTCGTTGAGCAATCAAGATTTTTGACGGCCTTGAGAATATCCTTGTGGAGCTTCCCAAACTTCTCGGCCACGTCCCGGCTGGAGACGACGACCTTGCCTTCACGGACGGAGAGCCCCAGGGAAGACGGGGCGGTGATGTGATTTTGAGTGTTCATATATAAATGGTGGAGCGTTGCGCTTTTGTTCACGCCGCAGGCTTCTTGGGTTCAGTTTTCTTCCGGGCTGGGGGAAGCCCGCGCCTTTTGAGAATGTCAAGGAAGGCATCTTCCGGCGCCTTCCCGGATTCAACGCACTCTTGGATGAGTGCTTTGCTTGCCGCCTTGTCTTCGGCAATTTTTTCGATGGGGATTTTGATTTCGATCATGGTTGTAATGGGGTGTTCCCCCTAGTTGATGTGAATATATTTAGCGGATTTTCTCTATTCGTCAACCGAAAAATGGCATATTTCCGCTATGAGTTGATTTTTAGTCTTGCAGAATGGGGAAAAATCTCTATCTTGAAGCCATGGACGATTTCAAGGAATCTGTAAAACGCTGGCTCAAAGACAATGGTAGAGACCGATTCTGGCTAGCAAAGCAGCTCTTTGTTGAAAAGGGTACGGTGGACGACTGGATGAAGAAAGCCGGGGTAATTCCACCTGCCAAGGCGGAGCTGATTAAAAAACTGATGGAGCCATCCTCTCCCGATGTTACGGGTGAATGCAAAGGAGCCTTGGACCTTGTTCTGAAACTGGATGCTGAAACCTACGGCCAATTTGCTGCCTGGGCTGCGCAAAGCGGATTTGAACCTACGGCGGACGGTATTGCCAAATGGGCGGTGCAGGTGGCTCACATGGCAGGGGAACAGGGCTCCCGGTCTCCGCGCAAAACACAGGACGCAGACTAAGGCTCTTTCATAGCCAGGTATGTGGTGGTGTTGGGTTGTTATCTTCATAACTTGGTTTTTTATTGGATTGCGAAAACATTTTTTCTCTCATATCTAACAAAAGTCAATAAATATTTCCCATTGGCGAAAATATCCAAGAAAAGTCTTGCCAAGATTTCGTGTATGCGAAAAATGCACGTATGGATGACCTCAAGGCTAAAATCAGGGTATTTCTGAAAGACACCCGCATGACTCGGGAAGAACTGGCGCACCGCTGTGCTGTCAAAAAGGGCATGATAGACAAGTGGCTGTCTACGGTTCCCATCCCCGCTGACAAGCAACGGCTGCTGGACAACCTTATTGATAGCCACTACGCCAAAGTATACAGGGAAACAGACATTCATATTAGGGTCTCCAACGAACGCTACAGGCTTATCCAGATCGAGGCGGCAAGACGCGGGCTCACGACGGAAGAGTGGCTGGATGCTACGCTGCATCTGCATACTGCCATGCCGTACCGAGGATAGTAGTCGCCTGCTGTCTGAAAATTCGCTATAGCCGACGTTTTCTTTCATGTTTTTCCGGAGTTGGTGAACACAACTTACGGACTTTCTCGGTATTAGTCAATGAAACATACCGACAAATTCCGGAATAAAGTCATAGAAAAGGCTTGTTATTACCGAAAAAGTCCGTACTATCAATGAATGACAACGACCAAGGAAGACGTAAAAAAATGGCTTAAGACCATTGGGAGAGATCGTTTTTGGCTTGCTGAACAATGCGGAGCGACCAAGAGGACGGTGGATGATTGGCTTTCTACCGGGAGGGAAATTCCTGCCAAAGCCATTTTAGCCATCCAACGCCTTATGAATGGGGAGGCTGGCTCTCCCCCTCGCATCGTCCTTGATTTCACGGATGATGAATGGGCCGTCATATGCGATGCAATGAAGGCTCACAAGGAAACCTTCTTGGAATTCGTCAACTCCGCTCTTCGTAACGCGGCCAAGGAGAAAGAAGCTGCTGAACATTCTTCTTTCCATCCTGAAGCAGTAGAGACAATCTACCCGGAAGTAGATAACTCCTCGCAGCATACCTACGGAGCGTCTGTGGTTGGCAATATCGCCGCCGGCGGCCTACAGGCAGGAGACACTGTTCCCTATGCTATCAAGTCAACGCGGCCGCTTGGTAAAGATGAATACGTGCTTCGGGTGGAAGGAAAATCCATGGAGCCGATAATCCCAGACGGGGCTCTTGTTATCATGCGTAAGCACACCATCCCTCCTGTTCCTAAAGTGGGAACCATTGTAGAATACTATGATGAACGGGGCGTCACCTTGAAAAAGCTTGCCAAGCGGAAAAACAAGGAAACCGGGAAGATGGACTACGTCTTACACCCACTCAATCCGGAGTTTGGCGACATCGAGCCGATGGACGGGGGCAAAATATCCGCCGTATACGTGGAGACCTTGGACAGATGGGAAAAAATTTAATAGAATATAAGTATATATGGATATATCACAATTTGTATCAGAAACTATTAAGCAAATTTGCACAGGGATAAAAGAAGCCAAGGAAGCTTGTAAAGAAGAAAACGATCCTGTAGCTCCTGTTGCGATTAAGGGGATACGATTAGATGAAAGTGTCCAAATGATTCATTTTGATATTTGTGCTGTTGCTACAGAAGAGAAAAAAGGCGGGGGCGGAATCAGTATTCAAATACCAACAATAATAAATGGCGAAATAGGCAAAAATACAAATGTACAAACTTCGTGTACTCAGAGGATTCAATTCTCAATTCCATTTATCCCTTCTGCATGTTCTTCCGAAAAAGAAACGGATCTTTCTCCAGAGGCCCCTAATTACTTTAGGACATCCTCAATAAGTGAAAAAAAATCTAATTTGGGTAGATATTAGCATCCTTTCAGAAAAGCGCTCCTGTTCAGCCCTTGGCCTCCGGGTCAGGGGGCTTTTTTATGAAATGGCATTATTGCGCTTTCTTCAAATCTAATAGTTGTACTTGCTGCTTATAATCTTCCCATATATCAGCCAGTGCGTGATATGTTGTTTCATATTCAGGAATAGGTTTCGCCTGCATAATCCAATAGCAATAAGGATAGTCTAAAAATTTATCTCCAAGTATAACTTTAACTACAAAAACGCCTGCAACATCTCGATGCTTTTCAAAGAATTTTGTTTCATCTTTCCATAGATTGCGTGGCTTTAGAGCATCTAAAGCTACTGCGTCAAGCATGGCTTTCTTCTTTTCATCAGTTTTAATATGATATTTTATTTCTGTAACTATTTCACGAATTGCTTTCTCCTTAAAAGTGCTTCCAAATTGGCGATATGCGCCAGACTGAATATCTAGCCATGCTTGTCCAGGGTTATTCTTCACGACACTTTTAAAATGCAATACAAGAGCTTCAGAAGGAGATTCCGTGTTGTACTTTTCTTGCTTAATACGCCTCCATACGTCATTAATACGTCTTTTGTGAGCATTTCGCACTTTGTTTGAAAAATCATTCCAAACAGCACGAAAAATTTCTTTAGAGTTATTGAATATAGGAGCTTCCTTCCCTTGACCCTTCCAATAAAGCCATGGATATTTAATGTTCTCTACTCCAAATAAAGCAGTGAATACGCCTAATCCTAAATCATATTCTTCGTCCGGCGTAGCTGGCGCCTGATAACCTTCCGCCTTCACCAGCTTTCTGGACCCCTCGTCGGCGTCATCCCCCAGGGCCAGCGCGGAAAATACCTTCAGGCGGCTTTCATCGGGCTTGAACTCCGGAAGCTTCCGGGAACTCGGCGCCTGTCCCCAATCCTGCAAGGAAGGGGAAGCGGCATTCTCCTGTAAATGGTCAAGGGAATCGGGCAGCAATCTGGAATGCTTCGCATCCTGCGCCAGTGGGAAAAAGTCTGTTTCAAACATAGTAATTAGTTAAGCTTTAAGTTGGAAATAATATTCGGAAACCCCCTTCACCCAGTGGGAATTCAGTCCTCTGGGGTCATTGGACGCTCCGGGCGGAGCGTACTTCCTGCCGATGGCGTCAATCGTCGTCAGCCCCTGGCCCAAGTAATTGCGGGCGAGTTGCCGGGCCATGTAGTCAATGCCGGCCTCGACCGTCTCAAATGACCGCGGGCCCCCCCCGTTCGGACTCACGCCCATGGCGTTTTTCTTATTCCGGAAAGCAGAGCTGGTTCCGTTGCCCGTTTCATGGATGGCAATAGCCATCAGCAAATCAGGGTCCACGCCGTACTTCTCCCCGGCCCGCCGGAAGGCGGACTCGTACTGCTGAAGAGCCGGGGAAAGAACCTGGGCGGCCTTCTGCGGGGAGGAAACGGGCTGGTTCAGCACATCGGCCGCCCCCTGCTGCGGAGCATAAAGACTCTCCTGGTCCTCGTGAAGCTGTCGGGCATACGCGGTGGCATCCTCCGGAGAATCGAACACGCCCAGGTGTTTACCCGTCTTCTTGAACTGCTTCACGGCATCGTCTTCGGAAAGAACCTTGCCGTCCTCGGAAACGGTAGGAATCAGGTACTCCTTCCCGTCCATCTCCACGGAAATGGAACGCACTGTGCTGATGGAGCCGTCGGCATGGCGGACGACGGGGCGGGCGCTCAAATCAATATTGCCGGGCTCGATCATGCCGGGCACCTCTTCGGGGGCGAAACGGACGGTCGCATTCCCCTTGTCTCCTGCGAGCATGATCAGGCGGTTGCCGTACTCGTCGCCGGAAAGCTCAATTCCCCTGTTGGGGCCTTCGTAAAACCCTACCACCGGAACCTCATTATAGGCTTTGGACTGGTCCATGGTGGCTTTCAGGCAGGGGCGGCTTCCATACTTCTGGACAAGCTTCTGGTACATCTCCCTGGGCACATAGGCCCCGGCGCGCCTGCCAGCCACAAAGGACATGGGCACGGCCAGGGGAGCGCTGTCTTTCCCGACCTCCACCTGCGGCGTGTAGGGAACCTGCTTCTCCTGGTAGTCCTTCCACTCCTTGTTCTTCCGGTCGATGAAATCCTGCCCTGAATCCGGTTCCCTCTCTCTGGTATCTCCTACCTGTGCTTCGCTGTCGAAAGCGCGTGAAATCTCCCTGGACTTATCTACGATACTCAAATTCTTCTGCTGATCGTATTCGTTCAGATCCTTGGCCTTCTCGGCGGCAAGCAGGAAAATCTGCATCCGGTCATCATGAATGCTCGCTTCAGGATTCCGTTCTCGCCAATAGGCCATCTGGACGCGGACATGTTCCTCAATCTGGCTTTCCACCAAATTTCTGGCAGCCTCCTTTTCCTGAATCTTTTTCCGGTCGCCTTTTTTGTACGCATCCTCAACAGACGCGGACCTGTTCGGAATATAGGCGCCGTCGGGAATATGGCGCAGCACCAGCCCAATGTCATTCCTGCGCGCGCCCTTGGCGGCATCCAGCCGGGAATCCAGCTTATCCATCACCACAGCGCGGATGTATTCCTCATTTCCATCATAAGCACCAAGCTTGGACCACTTCTGTATGGTTCGGGTGGCAATCTGTCTTGCCTCATCCCGGTCCTTGGGGACAGGCAGTTTATCCAACTCCATGCTGAAAGCTCCCCGTATCTCCACCTTGTCCTGTTCCGTGATCCGGCCTCCGTTCTTTTGAGCATTGCGGGCCCACTTCCACATCTGTTCGGTGGCTCCGTTGGGAAGCTGTTTTTTCAGGGCGTCAATATTCTTCTCCTGAATATTGCGGCGGTCCTCTGCGGTTAGAGGGGCGGGTGTAGCTATATCGGCCAGCCGGCGGCGTATCTCGCGTTTGGCCCGGTCCAGGTCAAGAGGGTTCAGGTCATTGTAGAGCCCCTTGTTGACGGCAGACGCTGCATGAACAGGGTCGGCGGAAACGCTGGAAAACAAGGCCGTCTTTAAATTCTCCTGTTGCTTTTCATATCTGACCTTGCTCCCTTTAACGCGCAGAAGTTCTGCTTTTTCAGGGGAAATGGTGCTGGAGTGCTCTGCATTTGAAATGGAAGACTCATACCCTCCCCAATCTCCCTTCTCTTCGGCCAGCTTCAAATTGGTCTCAAAAGCCTGCCGGGCTACACTCAACTGGTGCTTGGCCGCCAGTCCCCAATAACGTTCCGGCAGACTCGCTTTCACGGAATCCCTGGTGGCTCCGGCCTTCAAAGCATTCT